>Ga0209800_10000115_pt1 | contig 172860 bp, 162 predicted proteins | sample Higcelweek8metaG_FD_187174 | JGI IMG/M metagenome (GOLD analysis project Ga0209800, IMG submission 187174) | Freshwater pond sediment microbial communities from the University of Edinburgh, under environmental carbon perturbations - High... | ecosystem: Environmental > Aquatic > Freshwater >... | reverse complement strand
TGCCCAGGGCGTGAAGGATGGTCTTCACCACCTCAAGGTTGGGCTTTTCCGCGTCGCCGCCGAAGTTGTAGACCCCGCCCGGACGGCCCTTGAGAAGCGCCAGCTCCACCCCCCGGCAGTGATCCAGGACGTAGATCCAGTCGCGCACGTTTTGTCCGTCGCCGTAGACGGGAAGCGGCTCGTCATTTTTGGCCCGGGAGATCATAAGCGGGATGAGCTTCTCCGGAAACTGGTAGGGGCCGTAATTGTTGGAGCAGCGGGTGACGACCGTATCGTAGCCGTAGGTCTCGTGGCAGGCCCGGACCAGCATGTCCGCCGAGGCCTTGGAGGCGGAATAGGGGCTGTTGGGGGCAAGCGGCGTCTGTTCGCTGAATTTTCCGTCCTCCCCCAATGTGCCGTAGACCTCGTCGGTGGAGACGTGCACGAAGCGCGGCACGCCCATGGCCCGGGCCGTCTCCAAGAGGATCTGGGCGCCCACGATGTTGGTCTGGATAAAGGGCGAGGCGTCGTGGATGGAGCGGTCCACATGGGTCTCGGCCGCAAAGTTGACCACGGCGTCGATCTTGTGGGTCGTGAACAAAAACGCGGTCAGTTCGGCGTTGGCGATGTCGCCCCGGACAAAGAAATACCTGGTCCCGCCGTATTTTTTTTCCACCCCGGCCATATTGGCCGGGTTCCCGGCGTAGGTCAGCTTGTCCAGGTTGACGATGACCATGTCCGGGTGGGCGGCCAGCATGTGGATGATGAAGTTGGAGCCGATGAAACCACACCCGCCGGTGACCAATACGCGCATATCTCCGCCTTTTTTCTAAGTTTTTTTCTTTTATGCCGCTTGTGCGCCGTCCGTTTCGCCGGGATCGTCACAAAATCCTTGCCTCGGCCGGGAAATTTTCCTATCTTCCCAAGTGGGCGGTTAACTCAGCGGTTAGAGTGCCATCTTCACACGGTGGAAGTCCGGGGTTCAAATCCCCGACCGCCCACCACCTACCGCAACACAAAGCCTCGCGCATGCGAGGCTTTCGTTATTTTGCGGCCACATCTGCCCGAAACGCGTCACTGGGCGTCTCCCATGCGTTTCCTGATCTCCTGGATCCGTTTGTAATAGTCCACGATCTTGGCCTTGTTGACCTCGATCTCGTCATTGTAGTGCTTTTTGATAATACGGATTTCCGTACGCCGCCGCATCGAGGCCGGGTCATTTTCCGTGATGCGGCGCAACTCGGCGTCGTATTCGTGCAGGATCTTTTCGTCCTCGGCAATCCGGGCCTTGCAGGTCTCGATGGCCTGCACTTGACGCGGAATGCTGTCCTGCTCCGTGAGGCAGTGGGCCGCAGAGATGGGCATGAACATGAGGACCGCCAGAATGGCGGCAGTGGAAAGCGCTGTTCGCATGGTATTCGCTCGGCAGGGGGAATCGGGCAACGGCGCGGCTGCCGGGACCAGCCGTCTGGCCCACCCAGCCGGACTGGCCGCTGTGTAGCACACAACCCCCACCTTGACAAATCTGGCCGCCCGGGCTTTCTAGCCCCCCTGACGGCGCCACTTCGCAACCCAGGGAGGCAATCCCATGCAGGCATTCATGGATCGCGACGCCTTCGCCCGCATGGTGGGCATCGAGGCGGTTTTCATCGAGCCCGGCCGGGCCAGGATGCGCCTTGACCCCACGGACCGGCATAGAAACGGCATCGGCACGGTCCACGGCGGGGCGCTTTTCACCCTGGCCGACATGGCCCTGGCCGCCGCAGCCAACGCCGGGGACCATTCGGCCGTGGCCGTCAACATCGCCATGACCTACCTCAAGCCCGGGCGTGACGGCCCTCTTTTCGCCGAGGCCCGCGAACTGTCGGCAGGCCGGACCATCGCCGCCTACGCCGTGGACCTTACCGACGAACACGGCGTGCTTATGGCCGTCTGCCAGGCCACGGTCTACCGCAAGGAAAAAAAGGCGTGATCGAGATTGTCCTTTACGAGCCGGAGATTCCCCAAAACACCGGCAGCGTGGCCCGGCTGTGCGCGGGCACGGACATCCGGCTGCACCTGATCGAACCCCTGGGATTTTCCCTGGCCGACCGCTACCTCAAGCGGGCGGGCCTTGACTACTGGCCCCACGTCAGGCTCTCGGTCTGGCCGGATCTGGTCGCCTATCTGGACGCCAGACAGGGGACCGGCCGACTGGTCCTGACCACATCGGGCAACCGGGGCCACGCCGGAATCCCCTACCACCGCTTCGCCTTCGCCCCGGACGACGCCCTGGTCTTCGGCCCTGAGAGCAAAGGCCTGCCGGACGCCCTCCTGACCGCCGGGCGCTACGCCGTGCGCATTCCGGCGACGCCGCATATCCGCAGCCACAATCTGGCCAACGCCGCCTCCATCATCCTCTATGAGGCCCTGCGCCAACTGGACGCCCTGCCGGACCCGGACGGCGTCCAGCCCCCGGGCGACCCCGCCGCCTCCGGCTGACGCACGGAGACAGGGCCCGGCCCCCCTCACAGGCGTACGACACGGGTCGCGCCAGTCACAGCGCGCCCTGACATATCCGCCCCTGCCCTCCCTTTTTCCCAGGCGCGCGGGCCTGCCGCTTCCGGAGAGGCCCAGCCGACAGGCCGCAACCACCGTCCGGCAGGGCGCGCCCATGCCGACGGCGCACAGGAATGGACTCCGTGGCGGCGGTGACGCAGCCCGGTCTGCGCGCGTCTGGGGCGAGGCGGAGGGAAAAGATCAAACCGAGGGGGGTGGGGTTCGCTTCCATGCCAACCCCCAGGATGACGAAGCCGGGTGTTCCGGCCCGGAAGCTTAGACGTAGGTCGAGGTCGAGGAGGAGGACGACGAACCGGTCACGCTGGCCAGGTTCGAGCTGAAAAGCGATTCGAGTTCGCCCAAAAGGCCGCCCGAATCATCCCCCGGAGGCGGACCGTAGGCGCCGTTCCCGTTTTGCGGCGGCCGCAGGTCCGGCATCTCGCCGGTTTCGGCGGCCGTGGTGAACTTGGCGGCGAGTTCGGTGAGCATCTGCGCCCGTTGCGGATCGGTCTCGGCCTCGGCCTCGGCGGTCAAATCGTCGGCGATGTTCTGGGACACGGTTTTGAAGGCCTCGGGATCGCTTTGCTGCAGGCTCATAAGCTGCTGCATGAACGATCCGTTTTTGGAGATCGAGGTGGAGTCGCTCGACGACTCCGAACTGGTCTGGGTGAGGCTCGAAAGTGACGAGGCGGACGTGGTCTGGTCGATCCCAAGTATCTGGTAGAGATACGAGGTGGAAGAGGAAACGCTGTCCAAGGACATAGTCAAGACCTCCTTGCTGGCTTATGGTTTCCACGGGGCGGGAAAAAAATTCCCCCTTCGGCTGGTAAGCAAGAAGGGGACCACGCGCCACGGCAGGAAATTCCCTTGAGCATGTCGCCCGGATTCTTTACAGGGTGAACCATGTACGATGCGCCTTGGATCGATTTTTCCGCTCTTTTCGAGCCCGGCTGGGTGGACCGCATGCGCGACTCCATCGCGGTCAGCGATTTTTCCCCCGAGGCGGCCATTATCACCGGCGCTTTTTTCGGCGCCGTCGTGGTTTTTGTGGCCCTGGCCCTCCTTCTCAAATCCAAGGCCAAGGACGAGCCGCACCTCACGCCCCTGTCCTGGATCACCGACAGGGAAAAGGTCCGCGAGATTTTTCTTTTCGCCCTGCGCCGCAGAAGCAAGATACGCCTGACCTTTTCCCGCGAGGTCACCACCAGCGCCCATACCGACGCCGCCCTGGCCGAGGTGTCTTCCGACAGTCTGGTCCTGGAGTTGTCGGCCGCGATACGGGCTAATCAGGGCTGGATCGGCAAGCTCGTGGAATGCGATTTCCGCCTGCGCCAGAACCCGGCCACGCAACAGTGGAGCTTTTACAACTTCGTTGCCGAGATCAAAGACGTCCGCGTGGTTCCGGAACAATACGCCCAACTCATCGTCACGTTGCCCGCGCGCCTGGAGATGGAGCAAAAAAGGGCTTTTTTGCGCGTCGAACCGCAGCGCACGGACGTGCGGGAGCTCGACGTGTGGCCCGAGAGCCATGTGCGCAGCGAGCCCCATCGCCCCGACGATCCCCAGTCCTGGGGACGGCCCCACCTAAGCCTGACCGAGACCACGGCCCCGGACATCACCGTGGAGGACATCTCCGGCGGCGGCGTGCGGCTTTTTTTACGCGGCGAGGCCCTGCGGACCGGGCATGTCATGCTCACCCCAGGGCTGAGGATCTACCTGTCCCTGCGCCTGAGCGACCCCCGGGAGCCGGACGGAAGCGTGCTTTTCCGACTGTCGTGCCAGGTGCAAAACGTCTACGCCTCGGACACCCCGGACGGCGGCAAGGCCTTCGGGCTGCGGTTTGTGGGGCATGGCGCGCCTGTCCACGACGCCCCCAGCCGCCTGGAGTGGCGGGCCCCCCAGGGCGGCGGCGTACCTGCGATGGACGAATGGGCCTACGCCAAACACCTTGATCTCTACCGGTCGCGCGGCAGATGAGACGGGCGCATCCGGCCGCGCGCCGCCTCGCCCCCCCATGGACGACCCGCACGCTTCATGCTAATCGCCACAAAACGATGACGAAAACCGCGTCATTTCGACACGCGGCTTCCCTATGGCTGCGGGATAACGCCTGTTGTTCCCGGCCGTAACCCCCACGGGAGGAATCCGTCTTGGAAGACGATTCGGAAAGTAACTTCTGGACCTCCATCACCAGATTTTTTCGCCAGCGCGACGGCGAATCCCTGGAGGCCCTCATCCAGGAGGCGGGCACGGAAGGCCGCATCCTTCCCGAAGACGCCTCCATGCTGCTCAATGTGCTGCTGCTGGAGAAAAAACAGGTCGCGGACATCATGATTCCCCGGCCGGACATCGTATGCGCCGACATTGAGGACGGGTTCGACGAGGTGTGCCGCCTGATCGTCGAGCACGGCCATTCCCGCATCCCCGTCTACAAGGAGAACCGGGATCATATGGTGGGCGTGGTCTACGCCAAGGACCTGCTCAAGGCCCTGCTGACATCCCGGGAAGGCGACGCCTGTCCTCCCCGCCCGGACCTGGCCACCATTTTGCGCGAACCGCTTTTCATCGCCGAGACCCTCAATCTGCGCCGCATGCTTTTGGAGTTTCGAGGCCGCAAAAAGCACATCGCCGTGGCCCTGGACGAATACGGCGGCACCTCCGGGCTTTTGACCCTGGAAGACGTGCTGGAGGAGATAGTCGGCGAGATCCAGGACGAACACGAACCGTCCAAGCCCGACGAGGTGCAGGTCGTAAACGACCAGACCCTGCTGGTTTCGGGACGCTATCTTCTGGAAGACTTAAACGAACGCCTGGGCGCCAACATCACCTCCGAACAGGTGGAGACCATCGGCGGCTACTTGAGCGAACTGGCCGGCCGGGTCCCCCGCAAGGGCGACACCTTCACCCTGGAGGGCCGCCGGTTCACGGTCAAGGAAGGCGACAAGCGCCAGGTCCGCTGGATACTGGTCGAGGATCTGCCCGGCTAACCTTCCGCAACCCTCACCGGAGACGCCAGCGCCCCATGTTTCTCCCCATCGCCATAGCCGTCCTCGGAACCTGGCTTGGATTCGCCAATCCGGCGTACCGCATCCCGGGGCTGATCCTGCTTTTCCCCCTGGGCATGGCCCATATCGCCCTGAAAGCCCGCACCCCGGGCCAGGCGGCCAAGGCCGGACTCATAGCCGGAACCCTGGGGGCGCTCGGGGTGCTTTACTGGACGGCCATTCCCATCCGCTTCTACGGCAACCTGCCCTGGATACTGGCCCTGCCCATGCCGGTGCTCTTGTCTTTGGCCCTTGGGGCCTACGCGGCCCTTTTCGCCGCCCTGCTGCACCCGGCGGCCCACCGCTTGTCCCCGCTGCCTTTCGGACTTTACGCCGGGGCCTTGTGGACCCTCACGGAGATGGCCCGGGGGACGCTTTTCACAGGATTTTCCTGGCTCAACCTCACCGCCGCCCTGGCCCCCTGGCCGTTCGCCGTGCAAGGCGCGTCCATCCTCGGGGCCTACGGGCTGGCCGGACTCCTGACAACCTGCATGACCTGGCTTGCGGCCGGGAGGCTTTTGTCGCCGACGAGCCTGATCGGGGTTTTGGCCCTGGCCGGACTCGTGGTTTTCGGCAACATGGAGATGCAGCGCCCCCTGCCCGGGGGAACGCCCCTGCGGGTGGGCATCGCCCAGGGCAACGTGGACCAGAGCCTCAAATGGGATCCGGCCTACCAGAAGGCCACGGTGGACGCCTATCTGGAATTGTCTGCAGGCCTGATGAAGGAGTCCACCCCAGGTCTTGTGGTCTGGCCCGAGACCGCCATGCCGTTTTATTTCCAGGATGGCGACGCCCTGACTGCGTCGGTGGTCCGTTTCGCCAGAGAGAACAGCGTCCCCCTGCTCACCGGGGCACCGGCCTACACCCGAAACGCCGACGGCTACACCCTCTACAACCGGGTCTATCTGGTCCCCCCGGACGGGGCCGCGCCCACCTTCTACGACAAGACGCATCTGGTGCCTTTCGGGGAATACATTCCTTTTGGCGACTACCTGCCCTTTTTGTCAAAGCTCGTGCATGGCGTAGGGGACTTCAAGGCAGGCCACAACGCCGCCCCCCTGCGCTACGGCGACCTTGCCCTTGGGGTGCTTATCTGCTATGAGGCGATATTCCCGGAACTGGCCCAGGCGGATGTGGAGGCCGGGGCCAACATTTTAGTCAACGTCAGCAACGACGCCTGGTTCGGTCGATCCTCCGCGCCCCTGCAGCATCTTGATCTGGCGGCGCTTCGGGCCGTGGAGCAGGGCCGCTTCCTGGTGCGGGCCACGAACACGGGAATCTCCGCCGTGATCGACCCCAAAGGGCGCGTCCTGGCCCAGAGCGGACTTTTTACATCGGAAAATCTCGCCTACGGCGAGGTGGTCCTGGTGTCGGACACGACCCCCTTCCACCGGCATCGCGGTCTGATACACTGGGGTTGCGCGGGGATCGCGGCGATCCTCGGGGCATTGGCCCTTCTTTCCGCGCCGCATACGCGCTCACGCACAATCCGCTGACAGGCGGCACAACCTTCACACGAAAAACATGCTGCAATATCCGGAACTTCGCGCCCAGGGCAAAGAACTGCTCGATAAATTTCAGGACCTCTGGAGGCGTCTTTGACATCGACGCCGACAAAAACCGCCTGCAAGAGATCGAACGCGAACTGGTGCGCCCCGACGCCTGGGACGCCCCCGAGCGCCTGACCCCTTTTTTACGGGAAAAAAGCCTGATCACCACCCGGGTGGACCGCATGGCGGAGCTTTTACGGTTTCGCGGCGACCTGGAGGAATGGCTGGAGATGGCCAAGGACGACGGCGGCCAGGAGGTGCTGGAGGCCCTGTCGGAGCATATCGACCTGCTTTCCGGCAAGATCAAGAAGGCCGAGATGGCGGCCTTTTTCACCGGGGCCGAGGATGCCGCCGACGCCATCTTCGAGATCCATCCCGGCGCGGGCGGCACCGAGGCCCAGGACTGGGCCGAGATGCTCCTTCGCATGTACCGCCGCTGGTGCGAGCGGGAGAACTTCACGGTCAAGTTCCTGGATTTTCTCCCCGGGGACGAGGCCGGGGTGAAAAGCGTCACCCTGCAGATTTCCGGCCCCTACGCCTACGGCCTTTTGCGCGGGGAAAAGGGCATCCACCGCCTGATCCGCATCTCGCCGTTTGACGCCTCGGGCCGCCGCCACACCTCGTTCGCCTCGGTGGACGTCTATCCCGACGTGGGGGTCGACATCGAGATCGAGATCAAGGACGAGGATTTGCGGGTGGACGTGTTCCGGGCCAGCGGCCCCGGCGGGCAGCATGTGAACAAGACCAGTTCGGCCATCCGTATCACGCACATGCCCTCGGGCATCGTGGTCCAGTGCCAGAACGAAAAATCCCAGCACAGAAACAGGGAATCGGCCATGAAGGTGCTCAAGGCCCGGCTTTACGAGCTTGAGCTGCAAAAGATCGAGGCCGAAAAACGAGTGGACTACGAGTCCAAAAACGCCATCGGCTTCGGCAGCCAGATCAGGACCTACACCTTGCAGCCCTACCGACTGGTCAAGGACCACCGCACCGGGGTCGACGCCGGGGATGTGGACGCGGTTTTGGACGGCGAGTTGGAAAAATTCATTCGCGGCTATCTCTTGTGGCAAAGCGATGCCAGACAGCATTGATCCCGCAGCGGACGAAAACCGCGCCGCCATCCTGGCCGAGATACTGACCCTGCGCGGTCTTTTGGCCGAGCGCATGGCCGCCTGCGATCACGACGACCCGGACGGCGCGGGCGACGTCATGCTCATGCGCCTGTGCTCCGGGCTGACGCTTCACGACTGGGAGGCCCTGGCCAAGGACCACGATCTGCACGACTGGCTGGTCATGCCCATGCGGGGCCACCCCCTGCCCTATCTCAAGCGCATCCAGAGGTCCCTGCGCGAACTGGCCCACCTCTCGGACCACGACCACCTGACCGGGCTCGCCAACCGGGCCGCCTTCGAACGCACCCTGGCGGCGGAGTTGGAGCGCAGCACGCGAAACGGCACGGCCCTGTCCCTGGCCATCCTGGACCTGGATGACTTCAAGGCCATAAACGACACCTACGGCCACCTGTGCGGGGACGAGGTGCTGCGCCAGGCGGCCGCCGTGATCGCCGACGCCAAACGCACCTATGATTTCGCGGCCCGCATCGGCGGCGAGGAATTCGCCCTGATCCTGCCGGGACTGGGGCTTGCCCGGGCCGAGGCGGCGGTTACGCGCCTCGTGGCCGCCATGTCCGCCCTGCGTGTGGACTGCCAAGACGCGGCAAGCGGCCTGCGGGTGACGGTCTCGGCCGGTCTGGCCTGCACTAAAGGCAAGGTGGCGCTCTCCCGCGACGGCCTTTTCGGCCCGGCCGACCAGGCCCTGTACGAGGCCAAGGCCCAGGGCAAGAACCGGCTGGTCAAGGCCCCGCTGGTGGACCTGACCGTCCCCCCGGAAAAGACCCTGGTGGGGGCCGACGAGAAGAAATTCCTGTTCACCGGATCGTGAAGGATGTGAGCCCATGGACACTGCGGAAATAAACCCGAAAGCCACCTTGAGCGTCTCCATTTTGAGCGGCAAGGGCGGCGTGGGGAAGACCAACCTGGCCTTGAACCTGGGGTTCGCCCTGTTTGGGACCGGGCACCGGCTTCTGCTCATGGACTTCGACGTGGGTCTGGCCAACATTGACGTGCTTTTGGGTCTGTCCCCGGAAAAAAACCTCCAGGATCTGTTCCGGCCAGGGGCCACAGCCGACGAGGTGGTCTGCCCCATCGAGGAAGGCGGCTTCGACTTTTTACCCTCGGCCAGCGGCGTGCCGGAGCTTTTGGAGATGGACGAAGACATGCGCGAGGCGCTTTTCTCCAAGCTCAACACGGTGTTCTCCCGCTACGACTATCTTTTCCTGGACCACGGCGCGGGGATCAGCCCCAACGTCCTGTCGGCGGCCTCCATGAGCCGCATGCCCATCGTGGTGGTCACCCCGGAGCCCACCTCGCTGACCGACGGCTATGCCGTGATCAAGGTCCTTTCCGCCAAGCACCGGGTGCGCAATTTCCATATTCTGGTCAACCAGGTCGCTGACGAAAAAGAGGCCCGGCGCACCTTCGAGCGCCTGAGCTCGGCCTGCGAGCGGTTTCTGGGCCTGACCCTGTCGTTTCTGGGCGGGGTGCGCACGGACGCGGCCGTGCCCGAGGCCGTCATGCGTCAGGTGCCGCTTATGAAATTGTCCCCCGCCAGCCCGGCGGCCAAAGACATCATCGCCGTGGCCGTCAAGATCCACCGCCACAGGCAAAAGATCGGCTCCCGGCTCAAACACAGCCCCATCCTCAAGAATCTTCTGGAACGGGCCAGCTAGCCCTTGACGAGCACCGTCCTTTTTCGGCAAGATTTTACAATGGATGCATGAAATCAGGGGTCGGTCAGGCGCATATGTCCCGATCACCGGGAAGGGGGAGTCCCCACGGGTCATAACCTCAAGGGAACGTACGATGAACAAAAGCGAACTCATCAAAAACCTGTCTGAAGCCAGGGACTTGCACGTGGACGAAGCCTCAGACATCGTCAACGCCTTCATCGAGTCCATCAAGCAGGCCCTGGTCAACGACGACCGGGTGGAGATCAGGGGTTTCGGCAGCTTCAAGATCAAAAGCTACAAGGGTTATACCGGACGCAACCCCAAGTCCGGCGACGTTGTCACCGTGGCCCCGAAAAAGTTGCCTTTTTTCAGGCCCGGCAAGGAACTCAAGGAATATATCAACCAGTAGAGCGGAAACCTTCGTGAAACGAATCATCGCGTTTTTCACCGTCGCTGCGGTGTGGCTGGCGTGCGGCGCCGGACAGCTTTTCGCCGCCGACACCCTGACTTTTTTTTCCACCGCCAACACCTACGGGGCCTTCGCCCCGTGTCCCACCTGAGGCGGCAAGACCGTCGGCGGCATGGCCCGGAGGGCCACGCTTCTTTCCCAGGTCCGTAACAGTCTGACGCCAGGTGCCGTCCTGGTGCAGGTGGCTGGTCCCTACGAATTTCTGGAGGCGGGCGACGTTGACGCGCCGCCGGGCGCCGCCGGTCCCATGGCCGCCGCCCTGGCCCGGCTGACCCCGGACGTCATGGCCCTGGCCCCGGAAGAGGCGGCCATGCTCGCCCGCTCCGGCGTCGCCCTGCCGACCGGGGCCGTGGTCCTTGGCGACCAGCCCCAGACCCGGGTCATCGCCCGGGGCGGGGTGCGCCTGGGCCTCGTGTTCTTCCCCATGCCGGACAAACCCGGGGGCGAACCCAACGCCAAACTGCGCGCCGCCACCGTCACCGCCGCCAAGGGACTGCGGGCCGGGTGCGATCTGGTCATCGGCATAAGCCCCTGGGGCAGCATGCCCGAAGAGGCCTTTGTGACCGCCAATCCGGACGTCTTCGACCTGCTGTTCGGGGCGGGCGCCGGTTTCGGCTCACAGGCCGCGCCCCAACCCTCCGCGCGCACCCTGTGGGCCAGATCCCACACCAAGGGCAAGACCATCGGGCGGCTCGACGTGAATCTGCCCCTGAAAAAACCCGCCACCCCCTGGCTGCCCGGCGAGAACCACCACGCGCAGCTGCTCAATCCAGACTACACGGTGCCCGACGATCCGGCCATCGCGGCCCTTTGGCAAGGCGCGGCCACGGCTGCGGCCGCCCCGGGCGCCCCGGCTGTGGGACACCCCTGATCCAGGTCCGCCCCGGCCGCCCGGGCGACCTCCTCCCTTTCTCATCGGACATCCCACGCCTCGCCACCCTGCGCCGCAGGGTGACGGGGCGTTGACTTTCCACTCCCGCAGCCTAAAAACGGCCGGTATCCGAAGCAGGGAGGACGCAATGGACAAAGATGCCAGGATTTTCGTGGCCGGACGCCGGGGCATGGTGGGCAACGCCTGCTGGCGGGCGATCTCCCGGGCGGGCTTCACCCGGATTCTTGGACCGACCTCGCGCGAACTCGACCTCACCCGGCAGGCCGACGTGGAAGGCTACTTTCGCGACACCCGGCCCCAGGCGGTGATCCTGGCCGCCGCCCGGGTGGGCGGCATCCTGGCCAACGCTGAAAATCCCGCCCCGTTTATCCGGGACAATCTGGCCATCCAGACCAACGTCATCCACGCCGCCTGGCAAAACGGCGTGCGCCATCTGGTCTTTCTCGGGTCCTCGTGCATCTATCCCAAATTCGCGCCCCAACCCATCCGCGAGGACGCCCTTTTGACCGGCCCCCTGGAGCCGACCAACGAGGCCTACGCACTGGCCAAGATCGCCGGGGTGCGCATGTGCCATTTCTACAATCAGCAGTACGGCGTCTGCTACTGGCAACTCATGCCCACCAACCTCTACGGCGAGTTCGACTCCTTCGACCTTACACGCAGCCACGTCCTGCCCGCGCTCATGCGCAAGCTCCATCTGGCCGCGCTGGCCCAAAAGGGCGACGCGGCAGGCATCGCCCGGGACGAGGCCCGCTTCGGCCCCCTGCCCCGCGACATCAGAGAGAATCTGGGCCTTTCCCCCGATGGCCGCCCCGATCCCTCCCGGGTGCGGGTGGTCCTGTGGGGCACGGGTACGCCGCGACGGGAGTTTCTGCACGTGGACGACGTGGCGGCGGCTGTTTTGCACGTCCTGTCCCTGGACGACGTCCCGGCCGAGTTGGTCAACGTGGGCTGCGGCCACGATCTGCGCATTGCGGAGCTGGCCGAAATGGTGCGTCGTTTGGCCGGCTACGAAGGCGAAATCGTCTGGGATACCTCAAAACCCGACGGCACGCCGCGAAAGCTTCTGGATGTCTCGCGCCTGACCGCCCTGGGGTTCACTCCGTCCATCTCCCTGGAAGACGGCCTGCGCCGCGCCTACGACTGGTACCTGCGGGAATCGGCAGGCTGAGCGGACGGGCTGAGCGGACGGGGCTGCCGCCCCGGACCCCGCCCGGGGGAAATCATTTCCCCCGGACCCCCTGGTATCGCTGGCGGTTTTACGGAAAAGCTCCGCTTTTCCGTAAAACCGTCAGCGAAAACCCGGGTGGTTCGGAGAGAATGCGTTCTCCCGCACGCGGACGCGAAGCGCGCCAAAGTTTTTAGGAGGGGGGTCCAGGGGGGAACCCTTTTTTCAAAAAGGGTTCCCCCCTGGCCGCCGGAGGCGCCTCCCTCACATCTAGCGCGCCTCGCCGAGCAAAAAGGCGGCGGAGTCCGGGTGCACGGCGATGCCCAGGGCGGCCATGGATTTCCCGGCCAGGGGCGTGACGCCGCCGCTTATCCAGAAATCCGCCTTGGCGCCGCGTTCGGCAAGGATGGTTTTGAGACGGGAAGCCAGATCGGCGTTGGTCTTCGTCCACGCGAACATATCCAGCGGGAAGCAGAAAATCAGGGTTCCGGCCTGGATGCGTCCGGCCACGAACCGGCCCACGCGCTCGAAGCGGACGATACGTTCCTTTCTGGCGTCGAAGGTGGAGAACATGATCGCCATGCGCTCCCTGAAAAGGGCCAGATCTTCGGAGTCCGTGAGCAGGCAGAAGGCGATGAAGGCCTGCCGGTTCGCCGTGTGGGGCATGGCGGCCAGGGCGGACACGATAAGGGTCTGGTGCACCGGGGAGAGATCGCCGTTGTCGATGAAGGCCTCGACCAGATCGCCGGGCACGCCCATGGCCAGAAGCTTCTCGCGGTTTGCCCGGCGCAGGTCGGCAGGCGGCGCGGCCACGTCCATGTCCGTCAGCCACTTGCTGGTCCCGGCCACGGATACCCCCACGCCCACGGCCCCGGGAACGGCGGCGCTGGCCCCGGTGGCGAGCAGGCTGCCCGCGAAATCCGCCCCGGCCAGCCTGTCCAGGCGTTCCTTGAGAAAGGGATTGGTGGAATAGGGGTCCACGCCGAATTTCTTGGCGATCTCGCGCTTGGAGCGGGAATAGCCCAAGGCGGCGGCGGCTGAGGAATCCTCGTACTTGCTGGCCTTGCTCTCCACGAGACTCTCCTCGGCGCGCTCAAACATCTTGCCCACCCCAGACAGGGCGCTGCCCACGGTCTTAAGCGGACTGGTCACCAGACTCACCGCGCCTTTGACCGTGTTTCTGCCCTTCTCCGCCACGGCGGCGCCGAACTGCCCGGCGGGTTCGACCTTGTCCATGGCCGCTATGGCTGCGCACTCCTTGAGGCGGGCGACCAGAAGCGCCGTGGACACGACCTTCAGGTCTCCCTGCGGGGTGTGCAGGGTATACGTATTTAAGTAGCCGTCGTTTTTCACAGTCTCGTCCACCCGGCAGTTCGGGGCCGAGAGCATGCTTTTGGGCAGGATGGCCGAGGCCCGAAGCGTGGGCGGCGCCTCCACCGCGCCGCCCGGGGCCGGTGGCGCGGCCCATGCTGTGGCGGCGAGGCAGATGAGGGACAGGGCGAATAGGACATGGGGAACGGCGCGTCTACCGGGCATGCGGCCTCCTGATGGTCCGGGTCAAAGGGGATGTACGCCCGGCAATTTAGCGCAACATCCCCGGCCTCGGCAATGGCCGCCTGCTCCCGATGTCGAGAGCAGATGATATGACCAAATTAGGTAGCACGTGATCTGACCGATGCCGGGAGTTCTCCGAGCGGAGGACTGTGCATGAGGCGTTCCAACCCCCAAGGGCCACACTTGCCAAAGCCGCCGTCCGGCATTATCTGACACCCTCCCCCGTTTTCCCAAGAGCGGCCCGCCACGGCGGCCGCCAGCCGCAGCAACCCCTCTTTGGACGTGACCATGCTTGAAAAAAAACCCCATATCTCCCTCTCCCTCGACAGACTCGTGCCCCGGGTGCTCGCCATCAGCCCCCAGGAGCTTTCCTCCTGGCCCGACGACGCCCGGGACCTGGCGGTGTCCCTGGCCGCCGAATGCTTCCTGGTGCGCTACAACCCTTACGTGAACCCCGAGGAGGTGCGCCAGGGGGTGTACGCCCGGCTGGATGAGGCCAAGGGCTGGGGCGATTATCCGAATATCCTGCGGGCTACCGTGGACCGCTTCTGGCGGGACTTCGACGACGACGCCCGCTTCAAGGAGCGGGTGCTTTTGCGCCTGTCGGAATTTCTGCCCGACGAATGCCTGACCAGACATCCCGGCAGTCTGGTGGAATGCTCCACCGACGCCACGGATCTGCGCATGGAGCTTCCCATGCTGGTCCTGTCGCCCTCCAGCACAGCCCACATCCAGGGCATCATCCGACTGGCCGGAGAGATGGGATTCGCCGTGGTGCCCCGGGGCGGCGGATCGGGCCTGACCGGCGGGGCCATCCCGGCCAGACGCCGCTCGGTGATTTTGAGCATGTCCCGGATGAAGACGATTTTCTCCGTGGACGCAGAAAAAAAGCTCCTGCACACCCAGACCGGGGTCATCACCCTGACGGCGATTGCGGCGGCGGCCCAAAAAAACCTGCTCCTCACCGTGGACCCGGCCTCCAAGGCGGCCTCGTCGCTGGGCGGCAACATCGCCGAGAACGCGGGCGGCCCGTTCGCCTTCGAATACGGCACCACCCTGGACAACATCCATTCCTACACCATGGTGCTGCCCGACGCCCGGATCATCGAGGTGCACCGCAAGGACCACCCCCGGCACAAGATCATGCCCGCAGACACGGCGGTCTTCGAGGTCTTCGACCAGGCGGGCAACCTCATAAACGCCATCACCCTGCGCGGCGACGAGATTCGTGGCCCAGGGCTCGGCAAGGACGTGTCCAACAAGTTCCTGGGGGGCCTTCCCGGGGTGCAGAAGGAGGGCGTGGACGGCGTCATCACCGAGGCCACGTTCATTCTCCACGACCGCCTGCCCCACTCGCGCGTCCTGTGCCTGGAATTTTTCGGCCGCTCCATGCGCCACGCCATGCTGGTCATCCGCGACGTGGTGGGGCTTCGCGACCGCATCCGCCAGGAGGGCGACGCGGTCAAGATCTCGGCCCTGGAGGAATTCGGCCCCAAATACGTGCGGGCCATCAACTACGCCAAAAAATCCGCGACCTACGAGGGCGACCCCATCTCCGTGCTGCTTTTGCAGCTCGATTCCGCTGACGAAACGGCCCTCGCCGCCGCCGTGTCCCATATCGTGGACATCGCCACGCCGTATGAGAACGTGGACATCTTCGTGGCCGACGGCGAAAAACAGGCCGAGATATTCTGGGAGGACCGCCACAAGCTCTCCGCCATCTCCAAGCGCACCAGCGGATTCAAGATCAACGAGGACATCGTCATCCCGCTGGAGGTCATCCCGGAGTTCTCCGACTTCATCGAGGAGCTGAACCTGGCCTGTCTGGCCAGGGCCTACAAGGAGGCCCTGCAAACCGTGGGCAGGCTGCACGGCATCTCGGCCTCGGACGAATTTTTGGTCATGGAGCTGGAATTTTGCGACCGCATCCTGCGTGGCGGGCTGTCGGCCAAGGATCTAAGCGACGCGGAAGTCGAGGTGCAGACCTATTACTTCTTCTCCGACCTGACCTCGCGCTATCCACGCCTGCGCGAACCCTTGCGCGAAATCTACACCGACATGATCGCCACCCGCATCGAAGTGGCCAACCACATGCACGCCGGGGACGGCAACTGCCACGTGAACATCCCGGTCAACTCCAACGACCAGGAGATGATGCGCCGGGCCATGGAGGCCGCCGACCAGGTGTTCGCCAAGGTCATGGCGCTTGGCGGGGCGGTGTCTGGCGAGCACGGCATCGGCATCACCAAGATCGCTTTTTTGGAGGACCGCAAGATCGAGGCCCTGCGCCGCTACAAATCGGTGGCGGACCCGAAAAACCTCTTCAACCCCGGCAAGCTCATCACCCGCAAGCTGGATGTGGAGCCCTACACCTTCTCCTTCAACAGGCTGATTCGCGACATCAAAAAAACCGCCCTGCCCGAGAAGGATCGCCTCATCACCATGTTGGCCAACATCCAGTTCTGCACGCGCTGCGGCAAATGCAAGCAGGTCTGTCCCATGTACGCCCCGAGCCAGGGCCTTTTGCACCATCCGCGCAACAAAAACATCAGCCTGGGCGCGCTCATCGAGGCCATACACTATTCCCAGGCCCGCTCCGGCGAGCCCGACCCGGCCCTGCTCGACCGCCTGCGCCGCCTCATGGAGCACTGCACCACCTGCGGCAGGTGCGCCGGGGCCTGCCCGGTGAAGATCCAAAGCGCCCAGGTCGCCCTGGACATGCGGGCCTATCTGGAGACAAAAAATGCCGGCGGCCACCCCGTAAAGACCAAGGTGCTGCACTATCTGGCCGAGGACCCGTCCGCGAGACTCCCCCGCGTCGCCAAGCTCATGGCCTACGGCCAGGCCTTCCACGGCAAGGCCATGGGGCTGGTCCCGGCGGTGTGGCGCAACCGGCTGTACAATCCGGTCCTGCGCGGCCCCAATCCGGCCATGGGGGTCAAAAATCTGGCTGAAAAACTGCGCCTGGAGCGCGGAAGCCTCTTCGCCGCCCCCCATACCCCGGCCGACGCCGAAACCGTGCTCTATTTCCCGGGCTGCGGGGCCGGGCTGTTTACCGCCTCCATCGGCATGGCCGCCGTGGACCTGCTGCTTCGGGCCGGTGTGCGGGTGGCCATCCCGCCCCGGCACCTGTGCTGCGGCTATCCCCTGGCCGTGTCCGGACTGGCCGAGGCGTTCGCCGCCAACAGGGAGCGCAACCTCACGGCCCTGCGCGAGTTTCTGGCCGCAGCCGGGGCCAGGGGATTTGCCCCCACCCTGCTTCTGACCGCCTGCGGCACCTGTCGCGAGGCCCTGGAAAACTACGATCTGACCACGGCCGCTGGCCCCTTGGCCCGCCAGGACGTGCTGCAATTTCTCATGTCCCGGCTGCCCGCCGCCGCGTCCCCGGACGGCGGCATCCTGTACCACGCCGCCTGCCATGCGGAATGGACCGGAATTGCGGCCATGAAGGCCCCCGACGCCTACCGCCAGGCCCTTGCCGCCCTCACCGGCGTTCCTGTCTCCCTCTCCCCCGGCTGCTGCGGCGAATCCGGGCTTGGCGCGCTGACCTCGCCCGAAATCCATAACAAGATCCGAGCCGGAAAGACCGCCACCCTGTCCCGCGAGTTGGCCGACGACGCCACGCCGGTGGTGGTGGGCTGCCCGTCCTGCCGCATCGGGCTGGCCCGCTGCCTGTCCGAGATCGGACGCAAAAACCCCGTCAGTCACGCCCTGGAATACCTGGCGGCGCTGCACGGCGGCCCCAAATGGAAACGCGACCTCAAAAAACGCCTTAAGGCCGCCCGGGTTCATGCCTGATAGAACCGGGGGGAACTTTTTTGAAAAAAAGTTCCCCCCGGACCCCTCTCAAAAAACTTTGTCGCGCTTCGCGTCCGCGTGCGGGAGACATCACGTTCTCCAGGCCACCATGATTTTCGCGGGCGTTTCCGGCACAGCTTCATTGTGCCGGAAACGCCCGCGATATCAGGGGGTCCGGGGGAAATGATTTCCCCCGGGCGGGGTACGGGGCGGCCGCCCCGATTTATTTGGGATCGACGCCCAGGGCCCGCAGGGCGGCCATGCCGCCCAGGATATTTTGGACGTTGGTACGGCCGTCGTGGGCCAGGGTGGTGAAGGCTTCGTAGGAGCGCGCCCCGGTATTGCAGACCAGCACCACGGGTTGGTCTGTGGGGACTTCGGCCAGATGTTTCGCCAGGTGTCCCTGGGGGATGTTGCGCCATTTGCCGGGGAACCGTTCCAGCAGGGGCGCGGCGTCGGAGGTTTCCCGGCAATCGAGGAAGTAGCATGCTCCTTCTTCCCACAGGGGCGCGAAGGATTCGGGCGAGATGCCGATGTTGCGGCCTTCGAGGATGTTGTCGGCGGCGTTGCCCACGGTGTTGATGACGTCCATGGCCGAGGCGAAGGGCGGCGAATAGGGATATTCCAGGTTGGACACGTCGTCCACGGTGGGGGAAAAGGGCATCATGGCGGCCACGGCCCCAATGCGTCCCACCAGGGCGTCGCCAGCGGCGCACAGGCCCTGGATGCCGAGCACCCGGCGGCTGCCGCGTTCGACGACCAGCTCCAGGGTCATGAGTTCCTTGCCGGGATAGAAATGGGCCCGGTCGAGCTGCACGACCAGGACGCTTGTGGCGTCCAGTCCGGCACGCAAGGCGTCTTCCAGAGTCAATCCGGCCCCGGAGACGGCCTTTTCGAAGAGCTTGACGGCATAGGAGCCGACAGCACCTTTGAAGACAGCCCGGCCGTCGGCCAGATTGGAGCCGATGACCCGGCCCTGGCGGTTGGCCATGGAGCCCATGGGCAAAAAAAACGGCTTCCCGGTGATCAGATTAGTGATCTCCACACAGTCGCCCCCGGCGAAGATGTCCGGGTCCGAGGTGCGCAGGCTTTCGTCCACCACGATGCCGCCGCGCGGGGACACGGCCAGCCCGGCCCGGACGGCCAGGTCGGAATTGGGCACGACGCCGGCGGCCATGACCACCAGATCCGTCTCAATGACGCGCTTGTTGGTGACGATGCGCTGCACCTTGCCGTCGCCCTCGATGGCCTGGACGATCTCGGCCAGATGCACGGTGACGCCCTTCTCCCGCAGGTGGACCAGGGCCATGCCGGACAGGGAGGGGCTGAGGTTTCGCGGCAGGATGCGCGGCGCGGCCTCAATGACCGTGGTGTCCACGTCCCACATGTCGGAAAGCGCCTCGGCCATCTCCAGGCCGATAAATCCCGCCCCGATGACCACGGCCCGCGCCACGTCCCCGGCGGTGACGGCGGCCCGGATGGACTCGGCGTTGTCCAGGTTGGCCACCAGATGGACTCCGGGCAACTCGTTTCCGGGCACGGGCAGGCGGCGCGGCCAGGCCCCGGTGGCGATGACCAGTTTGTCGTAGGACAGGTCTTCTTCGCGGCCGGTGGCCAGATCCCTGACATGCACGGTCTTGGCGGCCCGGTCGATAGCCAGGGCCTCGACCCCGGTTTTGACGTCGACGCCTTTGATGTCCCGGAAAAAGGCCGTGTCGCGGGTCATGTGATAGCTGGTGGCCGTCAACTCCGAGGAGTCCGAGACATCGCCGGAGACATAATAGGGAATGCCGCATCCGCCGTAGGAGATGCGGGTATCCTTATCGATCATGGTCACGACGGCGTTCGGGTCGAGGCGCTTACAGCGGCTGGCGGCCTTGGGTCCCAGGGCCACCGCGCCGATGATCAGCACACGGTTGGACATGGTGCGCTCCTTGGACGCCCGGCAGTGCCGGACGGATTTTCATAAAACCGTATGTCAAGGGAGGGTTATAGGAAGCAGCCCGGTTTGGCAACCGCATGGGGGGTGGCCAGCGCACCGGACAGAAGATGCAACATGTCGCGACTATTCGAGTTCTTCGCTCAGAAAGAAGAACACGCCGTCGCGGCTGAAGCACATGCGGCCGTCGTCAAGCAGAATCAGCGTGGACAGCCCCGGGATGTCGCAACCGGTCTCGATGACGAAGACCTTGGGTCCCTTGTGCCCCAGGGCCGGGGGATCGACGCGGAACATGTCCCGGAAATAGGCGATGGAGTCGTGATCGACCAGAGTGGGGGTGATGGCGCAAGCGGCGGCGTCGAATTCCATGGTCCCGCTGTCGATGAACATCCGCTTGCCGATGAAGGACCCGGCTGCGACCGAGTCCATGGCGCTGACCGGACCGACGAGAAAGCCGGTGATGGTCCAGTAGCCTGTGGCGGCCAGGGCAGGGGTTACGCTGCACGCGAGCACAAGCGCGACCACGGCGGCCATGCGGCCCAGGCGTCCGGCGCGACCCGGACGCGGCGTCAGGGGGGGAACGCGGAGACGGAAGAAAATGTCGCCAGCCATGGGAAACCGCTATACTCCCACCGCATGGCGGAGACAAGGGGAAAAGGCGTCGTGCATTCGCCTCCTGTCCGTCATCTCCCTGCCACGGGAGCGGATCAGGATGGCAAAAAATCTGGAGGCGCTTTTCATGCACAAACTCATTATCCCCTGCCTGGCGGCCCTGGCCCTTACGGCCCAGACCGTCCTGGCGGACCAACGCCCCACTGTCGAGAAATACGAGATCGCCATTCCCAAGGCCTTAAACATCCCGGCCCCGGATGCGGCCAAATCCCAGTTCCCGGACGGCTTTCCCATGGGCGTGGGCTCGGGCATGTCGTTCGCCGAGCGCCTGCCTGACGGCGGCCTGGTCTTCTGGGCCATCGGGGATCGCGGCCCCAACGCCGACTCGCCCAAGTACGCCGCCAAGGAAGGCGACAAGCCCAAGGATTCCAAAGTGTTTCCGGCGCCGGACTTCGTGCCCAAATTCGCCAAGATCAAAGTGTCGGGCGGCAAGGCCGAGGTCATCGAGGTCAAAGAGATCCACGACGCCACGGGTAAGCCCATCTCGGGGCGCCCTCTGGACAAGGGCGCGGTGGGCTCCACGGGCGAAGTGGCCCTGGACATGGACATGAAGGTGCTGCCCTTTGACGCCGAGGGGCTTGATCCGGAAGGCGTCGACGTGGACAAAAAGGACGGGTCGCTTTGGATTTGCGACGAATACGGCCCGTTTTTGGCAAACATCGACCCGGCCACGGGAAACATCCGCAAGAAGCTGGCCCCGGGCCAGGGCCTTCCGGCGGAACTGGCCGCGCGCCAGCCCAACCGGGGATTTGAGGGCCTGGCCGTGACGCCCGGCAACAAGGTGGTGGCCGCCGTGCAGTCCATCCTGGACAACGAGGGCGACCTCAAGGCCTCCAAGGCCCCGTTTATCCGTCTGGTGGAATACGATCCGGCCTCGGGCGCGGTGCGCACCCTGGCCTACCCCCACGACGTAGACGCCTATAAGTCGAGCGCCGCAGCCAAGATCGGCGGCATGCAGGCCGTGTCGGATACGAAATTCGTGCTCGTGGAGCAGGCCAAAGGCAAGGACGGCAAGATGCGCAACGTCCTGTATCTGGTGGACATCGCCGGGGCCTCGGACATCTCCGGCAAGACCGCCCCGGACGGCAAGCCCCTGGAATCCGCCGCTGATCTGGCGGCGCTTGCGGCCATGGGCGTGACCCCGGCCAAAAAGACCCGGATACTTGATCTGGTGGACCTGGGCTGGACGGCGGAGAAGGCCGAGGGCATCGCCATGGTGGACGACAAGACCCTGGCCGTGTCCTCGGACAACGATTTCGGCCTGGCCCTGACCGTCGCCGACCCGGCCACGGACGAGGACGGCAAGAAGGTGGACGACCCGACCAAGTACGTGCTCACGGGCGACGGCAAGATGCTCTATAAGGGCAAGGACGTGGCCACGAAGTTTAGCATCAAGCCCTCGGGCGAGCCGGGCTTCTTGTGGATTCTGCGCTTCGATGCGCCCCTGTCGTCGATGTAGCCCGGCCAGATACGGAAAATGCAAAGGCCCGTCCGCTTTGGACGGGCCTTTTTTCATGGCGCACAAGGGTTTGCATGAGGGCGTGGTCCATGGCATGATGCGACCGCCATGCGCGACTCACGCTCCACGATCCCCGCAACCACAGGCGAACCGGCATGATGGGCTACACCCATGCGGCCATCGGCTGCGCCCTGGTCCTTGGCGTCCATCACCTGTTTCCCGCGGCCCTGGGGAGCTCGCCGGAGGTTCTGGGCATGGCCATCCTTGGCAGCCTGGCCCCGGACCTGGACGAACCGCAGAGCCTGCTCGGCAAGAAGCTGGCGGTCATCGCCCACCCCATCAAGCTGCTCTTCGGCCACCGGGGCTTCACCCACTCCCTGGCCGCCCTGGGGCTGGCGGTCGTGGTTCTTTTCGGGCTTGGGCTTGCGGGCTACGGGCTGCGGCCATCCTACGGGCTGGCGTTTGTCCTGGGCTACGCCGGGCATCTCGGCGCCGACTGGATGACCTCGTCCGGGGCGCCGCTTCTGTGGCCCGACCCCAGGCGCCACGCCTCGCCGCTGCCCATCCGCACGGGCGGGGTGGCCGAGCATGTGCTTGCCGTGGGCGTGGGGGCGGTTGTGGTGTGGCTGTCCCGTGCTTGATGCGGCGCGCCCGCAGACGCCCTACCGCCCTTGAGCCACGCCTGCATAAAAATCCAGATAGATCTCCGCATGACGCGTCAGTCCGTATTCGGCCACGGCCAGCCTCCTGGCCCCGGCCGCGATCCTGCGCCGCAGGGAGGCGTCCTCGACCAGGGCGGCGATGGCCTGCTCCCACTGCCTGGGATCGGGACCGGCCAGAAGTCCGAAGGGACTCTCCCCGCCCCGGGGATCTCGGTAGGGCGGCAGATCGGCATAGACCCCGGCTACACCGCTGGCCGCGTACTCCAGGGCCTTGATGTTGCTCTTGGCCCGGTTAAACGGGGTGTCGCACAGGGGAGCCAGGCCGATGTCCGGGGCCAGCTCGGTCAAGGCCCGGGCATAGGCGGTGTAGTCGTCGGAAAAAGGAAGGCGCGACGCCCGGGCGGCCAGCACCGGCTCCCGGGGGGCGCACCCGAAAAAACACAGCTCCACCGCGTCGCCGAAACGCTCCACGATGCGGATCAGGGCCGGGGCGATCAGGTCCAGGTCCGCCGTGTGGGTGGGCGACCCCGCGTAGAGGATGCGCACCGGCCGGGCGGGGGCGGCGACGCGGCGCGGCGCGGTGAAAAGCCTCTCGTCGATCAGGTTGGGCGCCACAGCCACCCGGCCCGGGACATGGGAAAAGACCCTGGCCAACTCCGGCGTGGATACGGAGACGGCCCGGGCGCGCCGGGCCAGTTCGCGGCTGTAGGGAAGGACCCGGGCCATGTTCCCGGCCATGGGATGGTCCGGGGGCATGGCCTCGAAATGGTCGTCCACGTCGTAGACCACGGGCTTGCCCGACGATAGCGCCCGCTCCACCAGGGGCCAGGTCTCGCGCATTGGGAAACATCGCTGAAAGGCCACCACGTCCGCCTCGTCCATGGGAGCGGGGTCCAGGGCGTAGTTCTTCCCGTCGCTTCTGGCCCCCCACACCAGGCGCAAGCGGCCGCGCAGGACCCGGGACGGGTCCAGAAAGCGCAGCCTGGCGCAGGCGTAGCGCCCAAGCTCCAGGGAATAGACGGCCACGGTCAGCGGTCTGGTCATGCCCGGCTCCCGCCGGGACACGGCGCATAAACCTCTCCCCGCCGCCCCCCGGGCGCGCCCCCTACTTGTTTATGTCGCAATACTTGGCGCACAGCTCAGCGGCCCGGCCCAGGGTGCTGTCGCAGGTACGGCCCACGTCGCGGCCGTTCAGACGCTCGGCCACCTTGTCGCAGGCCTTGCGGCACTCGACAGCGCCCGGATAGGACACCACGAACACGGAGGCGAATTCGTCGCAGGCGTCCCGGCAGTTGTCCGAGGCGTCAGAGACGCACAGCCCCATGAAATCCTTCAGGGTCATCTTCGGGTCCTTGCCTGCGCAGGACATGGCCGTCATGGAACAAACAATCGCCATAATAACTCCCAGCGTCGCCTTCCGCATCACCTTCTCCTTGTACGTTGTCGCGGATCGCCCTGGCGCGGACGAACCGTCCGGGACATGGGGCGGTCTCCCTGCCTGGAGGACCGGGGTCTTCGGCCAGGATGCCCGCTCGGCCGCCCCATGGCAAGGCCCGGCAGGGCGTGATGCGGGACTTCTGATAAAGTTTCTTTCGCTACGGACGATACGTAAAGGCAAAGGACATACCATGCCCCGACTGCTTCGACTCCTGACCATGTCGTTTGTGGCCATGTCGGCCCTGGCCGCCGTTTGGCTGACGGCCCAGACGGCGGCTGCCGGGATCACGCCCAAAAAGCTGTCCGCCCTCGGGCCGCGCCATGAAACGCGCATGCAGCGCCACGAAGAGCGCGTGCGGCGCATGGAGGGCGTCACGGCCGCCTACGACCCCTCGCAGCGGATGCTCGCAATCGAGCAGCGCATCGCGGACCTTGGGGCCCGCCACGACGCCCGGGTGGCCCAGGGCGCGGCCCTGGCCCGTAGCGACGCCCTGGCCCGGGACGCCGCCCTGGATCGTCCCCCCGGCAGCGGCGGCGGCCCCAGCACGACTCCCTGGATACCCAAGCCGCCGCGCCGCTGACCCGGTTTACGCGACCGGCGCGACCGGCGAGTCTGGCGCGTCCGACGAGTCTGGCGAGTCCGGCGCGTCCGACACGGCAGCGCCTCCCGCCGCCAGTCCCGGCCTTGCCTCGGAAGCGGCATTGCGGTTATTGCCTGACGACGACCACCACAAACCCAAGGACCGTGTATGCGCCGCGTCAGTCTGACCGCTTTGATCCTTGCAGCCTTTTTCGCCCTGTCCGCCGTCTCCGCCCTGGCCCAGTCCCCGCCCCCGGCCAGCCTGGGCGGCATCGACCTGGGGGGGGATTCGGCCCGTTTCGGCCGCTACCTGCACCCGGGCAAGGCAAAACCCATGGAGGACGCGCCCTCCTTGGCCCGGCGCGACATCAAGGCCGCCGGGGCCTTTCGCGGCGGATACGTGCTGACCGGCGCCTGCGCCTCGCCGGGCCGGGTGGTGCGCATCAAGCTCAAGTACGCCGACGGCACCGAGGATTTTTTCCGCCGCCTGTCCGGCGCGCTCATGGACCGTTACGGTCTGCCCGCCGAATACAAGGGGGATTTGGAAGGCCAGGTGCTGGGCAACAAGTGGAGCTTCACCAACGATAGCGGCGAATCCATAAGCCTCATCGTGCAGCACTCCGACGCCGAGGGCCTGGACAACGACAAGGGCAACGTCATCAAGCTCACCAACTGGGGTCTGGTGGAGGCCGAGCGCTCCTGCTACGGCTACAGGCATCCCAAGGATCCCGCCCCGGCCGTCGCCGCCCCGGCCAGTCTGGACGGGATGCTTCCCCGCTAGCTTCGCATGCCCGCCAGAAACGGGACAGACCGCAGGGGATGACGGCCATGCCGGACACGTTCGCGATACGGATGTCAGACAGCGCCGAGGCGCACCTGGCAGTAGGGATGAAGATATTGATCGAACCGGTCGGCGTGGGAGACCGGTTCGCCTCGCGCCTTATTGGCTGGAGCATGGACAAATACCTGCTCCTGCACCTTCCCGCCAAGGGGACCGCCCGGGACCATGTCTACGACGGAAAAAAGCTCGTGGTCCGCTACATCTCCTGCGATGGCCTGGTGTGCGGCTTCGAGACCGTGGTCCAGGGGGCGGTCTACAGCCCGCAACGCCTTCTTTTTGTGGACTATCCCCGACGCATCGCGGTCCACAGCATCCGCAGCGGACCCCGCATCGGGGTGTTTTTAGGCGGCGAGATCACAGTCGGCCAGACCGTCGCCCCCTGCCACGTCTTAAACATCTCCCTTTCCGGCTGCCAGGCGGAGGTGTGCGTCAGCGAACCTGCCGCGCAGGCCCTGGCTGCGGACGCGCTGGTGACGGTCGGCTTCCGGCTGCCCGACCTGGACGCCAGCCCCTACCGGCTCCAGGGGACCATCGCCCGGTTGTCGGACCAACCGGGCGGGCAGTTCCGGCTGTGCGGCGTCCGGTTCACGGACGTGCCCGACGCCGAACGTCAGGGCCTGGAACGCTACATCGCCCAGGCCCAGCAGCACCTGGGCGCGGCCTGCACCTTGGGGCAGGGGCAATGAGCCGAAGGCCCCTCTCCCGCCGCAGCCGCCCAGGACGCCAGACGACACTGGCGCAGGCAGCCTTCTGCATCAGCCTGCGTCCTTGAGACACCCGCCCTTCGCTCTCTCGTTTTTGTCTTTCATTTCTCCACGCAACTGTGGTAGAGAGGACACTTCATGCGTGCTACAGACTGGACGAACAGGCGTTTCTGCATGCCTTGTGCGCCAAAAAGACTGCCGCACATCGTCAGGGTTGAGCATCGACACACTTTTAGCAATTAAAATAAGATAGATGGAGCGTGACGGAATGTTTTTGCACCGACTGTTCAACGCCAGTATTACAACAAAGATCATCTCCACGGTCGTCTTGGTCATCGCGCTTTTTCTCTGCGCCATCCTGCTGTATTTCGTCCCCCAGGCCGGGCGGGACATGCTGGAGAATCGCAAAAAGAGCCTCAAGGATATTGTGGACGTCGCCTATTCCCTGGTCGAGGAATACGAAAAACGCATCCAGAAGGGGGAGTTCAGTCCCGAGGAAGGGCGCTCCCGGGCCATGCAGCGGATAAAAAATCTTCGGTATGGCCAAAATGACTACATCTGGATCAACAACACAGCCTCCCCCTATCCGGTCATGATCATGCATCCGGTCAGCCCGGCCCTGGACGGCAAGGTCCTGGACGACCCGAAGTTCGACAAGGCCACCATGCTCCAGTTCGGCGTAAGCGGCCCTCTGGCGGACACGAACGGCAAGAAAAATCTGTTCGCCGCCTTTGTCGAGGTCTGCCTCAAAAGCGGCGACGGCTACGTGGCCTACATGTGGCCCAAGCCCACGGCCTCCGGGGCCACCACCGAGCTTTACCCCAAAGAATCCTATGTGAAGCTTTACAAGCCCTGGGGCTGGGTGCTCGGCACGGGGCTTTACGTGGACGACATCGAGGCCAGCGTCTCGCGCATGCGCCTCGGCATGGCCGGGATCGCGGCGGGCATCATGCTCGTCTCCCTGGCCGTGGCCTTTGTCATCATGCGCAGCATCACCCGTCCCATCGCCGCCCTGGTTGACTACGCCGGCACGGTGGCCTCAGGGCGTCTGGAGACGACCATAACCGGAACGTTTTACGGCGAGACCGCCACCCTCAAAGAGGCCATCAGCTCGATGGTGGGCGAGCTCAAGACAACCCTGGCCGCCGCCGAGGACGCCCGGCATACCGCCCAGGAGGAGACCCAGAAAGCCACGGCGGCCGGACGCGAGGCCGAAGAGGCCCGGAATGCCGCCGAGGGGGCCATGCGACAGGGCATGTTCCAGGCGGCGCAGGCCCTGGAGCAGGTGTCGGCGGGCATAGGCGCCGCCTCAGGCGAGCTTTCGGACCGGGCCGATGCGGCGGCGCGCGGGGCGCAGCACCAGACCGACCGCCTGACCGAGATCGCCTCGGCCATGGGGCAGATGAACGCCACGGTCCTGGACGTGGCGAAAAACGCCTCCACAGCGGCGGAAAGCTCCGGACAGGCCAAGGCCAAGGCCGAACTGGGCGCGGACATCGTGGGCCGGGCCGTGGCCGCGATACTTACGGTCAAGGAGCAGTCCGAGCAGCTTAAAGGCCACATGGCTGACCTTGGGGACAGGGCCGAGGGCATCGGCCGGGTCATGAACGTGATCTCGGACATCGCCGACCAGACCAACCTCCTGGCCTTAAACGCCGCCATCGAGGCCGCCCGGGCCGGAGACGCCGGGCGGGGCTTCGCCGTGGTGGCCGACGAGGTCAGAAAGCTGGCCGAGAAGACCATGCAGGCCACCCGCGAGGTCGGCGACGCCATCCACGGCGTGCAAAACGTGGCAAAAACCAACATGGAGGGCGTGGACCGCTCCACCCGGGGCATCGAGCAGGCTGCGGAGCTGGCCCAGTCCTCGGGCGCGGCCCTGGCCGAGATCGTGCGGCTGGCCGAGACGGCCTCGGACCAGGTGCGGACCATCGCCGCCGCAGCCGAAGAGCAGTCGGCGGCCAGCGAGGAGATCAACCGGGGCGTGGACGAGGTCAACCGGGTGTCGCTTGAGACCACCGAGGCCATGCGTCAGGCGGGCACGGCCATCACCGGGCTGTCCGGGCAGGCCGGGGAGCTTGAGCGGCTCATCGCCGATCTCAAGCGGTCGTAAGCCGGGCCGTGGGGCATTGCCCGCCGGGCCGGTCCGGGGTAAGACCCCTGGCGCAGCCGCCTGCAATCCGCGCCAAGGATGTCCCCCATGTCCAGCAAAAAACTTCGGCCCCGGATGGTCTACGCCGACGCCGCGGGCAACATCTTCGATCATCCCGACCTGGAGATGCTGGTGCGCCGGGGCGGGCAGATCGTGCCGCCGCGTCCGGACGAACTGATCCCGCTGCCGCCTGAGAGCGAGCTTTTCCTGTTGCCCGGGCGCACGGCGCTTGGCCTTGACCCCGAGACCGGCGATATTGAGGAGACCGGCGAGACGGCCGTGGCCGCCTTCGTCTGTCCCGGCCACACCCTCTCGGCCCAGGCCGCCTACGCCGCCGCCCCGGGCGCGCCGGTGCTGCCCCTTTTCGCCTACGGCGCGGTGGGCTTTTCCGGGGAACGCTTTTACGTGGCCGCCACCCGGGTGGACCATGACCCGCGCCAGGTATTCACCGGCATCCCCCGCTCCCGCATCTCCAAAGGGGCCAGCGCCCTTTTGCGCAAATACCCGCAAAACCGCCTTGTGGCCCACCTGTCGCGTTGCGCCCTGACCTTTTGCTGCCCGGCGGCCCGCAATCTGGCCCTGGGCCGCTATGAAGCGCCGCTTCCCACCTCCCGGGTCTGCAACGCCCGGTGCGTGGGCTGCCTGTCGCTGCAAGACCCGGACTCGGGGTTCCCCTCCACCCAAAACCGCATCACCTTCACCCCGCGCCCGGAAGAGATCGCCCAGGTCATGGCCGAACACGGCAGCCGCGCCTCCCGGCCCATCTTCTCCTTCGGCCAGGGCTGCGAGGGCGAGCCCCTGACCGAGGCCGCGACCATCGCCAGGGCCGTGACCCTTTTTCGCAAAGGCGGCGGCACAGGCACGGTCAACGTGAACACCAACGGCAGCCTGCCGGACGCGGTGGACGATCTGGCCAAAGCCGGGGTGGATTCCGTGCGCGTTAGCCTCAGTAGCGGCGACGAGCGGATGTACGCCGCCTATTACCGGCCCAGGGGCTACGCCTTTGGCGACGTGCGGGAGTTCATGACCCGGGCCAAGGCGGCCGGACTTTTCGTGTCCGTGAACCTGCTTTTTTTCCCGGGAGTCACCGACACCGAGGCCGAATACGCCGCCCTGGCCGGACTTTTGACCGAGACCAGGGCGGATTTCGTGCAACTGCGAAACCTGAATCTGGACCCGGAGCTATACCTGTCCGTCGTGGCCCAAAGCGGGGCGCGCAGCGAGGCCGAACTGGCCGCCTGCATGGGGCTTGGCAATTTCATGAAGCGTCTGACCGAGGACTGTCCGGGCCTGCGCTTCGGCTACTTCAACCCGGCCCTGCCCCTGCCGCCCATCACGGACCCGGGGTAAACCCCGACCCTGTCGTCTGGCCATGCCGCCTCCCCGAACCGCAGAACCAAGGAGAGACCATGCGTCCGCATTTTCCCCGCCTCCCCCTGGCCTTTTTGTGCTGCTGCCTCGCCCTGTCCTGCCCGGCCGCAGGCGCCGCGCCCGCCGCGTCTGGCACGTCGGGGACGTCGGGCTTGGCCGTCAGCGAACGTCCGGACTGGGCGAAGTTTTTCGCGGACGCCGGGGTCGCCGGGACCCTGGTCATCCTTTATGACGGCGCCCAGACCGCCCAGGTCCACGACGCGGCCCGGGCCGTTACAGGTTTTTTGCCCGCCTCCACCTTCAAGATCCCCAATTCCCTGATCGCCCTGGAGACAGGGGTGGTGGCCGGACCGGACACGGTCTTTCCCTGGGACGGCCAGACACGCTCCATTACGGCCTGGAACAAGGACCTGACCCTGACCGAGGCCCTGCGCGCCTCCAGCGTGCCCATCTACCAGGAGCTCGCCCGCAAGATCGGCCAGGACCGCATGCAGTGGTGGGTGAAAAACCTGGGTTACGGCAACGCCGACATCGGAGACGCCATCGACACCTTCTGGCTGGAAGGCAAGCTGCGCATTTCCGCCGTGGAACAGACGGCGTTTTTGCAACGCCTGGCCCGCGGCCAGCTTCCTGTCTCGAAGCGCAGCATGGACGCGGTGCAGGAAATGATGGTCGAGGAGCGCACCGAGGCGGGCGTGTTGCGGGCCAAGACAGGACTGACGGCGCGGGTTTCGCCCAACGTGGGCTGGTGGGTCGGCTGGGTGGAGAAGGGGAATGGGCGGTGGTTTTTCGCCCTGAACATCGATTCGGTGCGCCCCGAGGATGTCCAGGCCCGCAAAGACGTGGTCAAGGCGGTGCTTGCGGCGGAAGGCATCTGGCCGTAGGCGGAAAACTCGCCGGGCGGCGCATGCGGGCGCCGTCAGGAATATCCGGCATCCATGGCCCGGCCTGCATCAGCCCGGGGACGGCAAGGAGTCCCTGTCCGCGACAATCATGTCCAATATGGACCGGGCCTCTTGGGTGTGCAGTTGAATCTTCGAAAAATCCGGGGGGCTCGCAGTTTTTTGCATGAGCAAGGCGTCCCTGTCGGCCCACTGGGGCAAAAGCCCGCCAAGGAAAAAGCCCGCCCTGCGGGCCGTGTCCACGGCATGGGAAATGCCCGGCCGCCACAGGGGCAGGATGAGTTGGTAGACGTGCCTGTCCGGGAAATCCCGCTCCATGCGCGCCAAGTGGGCGTCAAGATCGAGACCCGGCTCGTCCACCATCATCTTGACCAACGACGCGACGTCCATGGACTGGATGGAACACGCGCAGGCCGCCGTCGGCCCTGAGTCATGGAGAAATTCCCGTGAACATCCCCGGGAGACATACATCCCCTGCAACGTCGCGGCGTAGTGCGGGGGGAGATAGACGCCATGCGGCACGTCCCGCAGGATGATGAATCCGTCCAGAAGCGAGATGCGGCCTCCGGCGCCCCCTGAAACGTCGTCAGGACGAGACGGCATGGCCTCGACTTCCAGGGCGCAGAAAAACGTGTTGAACTTCACACTCATTTTCTGGGTAATGACATGGTCGCATACGATTTGTCCGAAAATGACGTTCAGGCCGAGACTCGCAGGAGGAGCGGCATGTATTTTCTGGGCCAGGCGCATGGCCAACGTGCTATTGCGGTATGACGGGAGGACAATCCAGCCCCCAGCCTCCATAATCTGTTTGCCCGGAGGATTTCTGAACAACCCATATATTCCGACAATATCCCCGCTATGCGTTCTCCCGACAACATAGTGAATTTCATTGCGTGAACTTAGTCTGATTATCTCATCTGGATCATAAACATGGTCGACAGGAAATTTTTCTCCATAGACAGCATAATATAGCTTTGCAATGCCACTTGCGTCATCAGGACGAAAGTCATCTACCACATACTTCTGCCTGGGCTGTATTTCATAATAGTAACGCTTCAATCTCTCAAGGCACTCTTCTCTTGTTCGCATGACAGATATTCCTTATACCATCACAGCACTTCGTTCCCTTCTCCTTTAACAGAGTCCGGAGGCTTCGTCACGGAATCAGCCACAGTGCCGTTCCAGAATATCCGTCTCCCTCCTGCGAAAAACCACCCGCGCTCATGAAAAACGCACAAGGCCGCTCCGGAGAGCGGCCTTGTGCGGAAAGTTCGCCAGACAGGCGCTTGAAATGCCGATTTCTTACCGTCAGCACGGTTCGTCAGGCATACGCCTGGACTGTGCGCTTACTCTCTGCCGCCTTTCCATGTCCCCTGTGGCGGCCATGAAAAACGTGAGTCTGAAAAAAAGCGGAACGGAACATCCCACTTATTCTGGAAGCGCCTCTCGTGTGGCGCCCCACAAGCGCGAGCATGTTTCATTGGGCTGGAAGTTCGGGGTTTATGCGACTTTGTGGCCGCCATGAATTCATCAGAATGCGCACTTCTTTGCGGAACGCGACACTAGCAGGCCCCGCCCGGCAGCTCCACCGTGACCCGCTCCTGGTCCGGCTTTTTCAGGCGTTCGATGGTCCCGATGATCTGGGCGTATTCGTGCTGGGCGCGAAGCCTTGAGACCACATCCTCGCCGATCTCCGGCGGGACCACCAGCATGTAGCCGATGCCGCAGTTGAAGACCTGGAGCATCTCCGGCCAGGAGAGGTCGCCCTTCTCCTTGAGCCATTCGAAAACCGGCGGCACGTCGAAGGCCCCCATGCGGATGCGCGCCCCCACCCCGCGCGGCAGGATGCGGGCCACGTTGTCGTAGAAGCCGCCGCCGGTGATATGCACCATGCCGCGTATCTCCAGATCGCGCAGGAGGTTTAAGACCGGCTTGACGTAGATGCGGGTGGGCGCCAGCAGCGCCTCGCCAAGCGTCACGCCGCCATTGGGCAGCATGTCGTCGGCCTTGGCCCCGGATGCGTCGAAAATCTTGCGGATCAATGAATAGCCGTTGGAATGCGGCCCCGAGGACTCGATGCCGATGAGCACGTCGTCCACGGCTATGCTCGATCCGTCCACGATGCGCGCGTTGTCCACAAGCCCCACGCAAAACCCGGCCAGATCGTAGACCCCGTCGGGATAAAACCCGGGCATCTCGGCTGTTTCGCCGCCCAAGAGGGCGCACCCGGCCAGCTTGCAGCCATCCGCGATGCCCTTGACCACCTGCACGGCCTGCTCCACGTCGAGCTTGCCCGTGGCGAAATAGTCCAGAAAAAAGAGCGGCTTGGCGCCCTGCACCAGGATGTCGTTGACGCTCATGGCCACCAGGTCGATGCCGATGGTGTCGTGACGGCCGAACTGCTGGGCAAGCTTGAGCTTGGTGCCCACGCCGTCGGTGGAGGCCACAAGCACGGGGTCGGCGCAGGCCTCGTGGTCGAGCTTGAATAGCCCGCCGAAGCCGCCGATGTCCGAGAGAACGCCCTTGCTGTAGGTTGCGGAGACAAGGGATTTGATGCGCGAAACCAGGGTGTTTCCAGCCTCTATATCCACCCCGGCCCGCTTGTAGGCGTCGGCCCTGTCGGCCATATACACGGCTCCTTGATCATGGTAGTTTGGCAGAAAGTCTACGTACCGTCTTTGCCCTGGAAATACAAGGAGCCGTGACCATGAACCGTGGAAACGGAAAAAGGGCGGCCAACGGTCCCTGCCTCCTGAGCATCGGGACGTCGGCGCTCTTTTCGGCCCTGGCGGTCCTTTTGCTTCTTTGTGCGACGGCGCTACCGGCCCGGGCCGACGGCGGCCATGGGCCGCCCCCCCAGGCCCCGCCCGCCGACCCGCCAGACGACCCGGACGACGGGGATGATCCGCCGCGCCGGGACTTCCGCATGGGAACCCGCGACAACATGAGCATGGGCCGCGACAAGGAAGGCAACCTCGTCATGGAGGTCTCGCCGCGTCCGCGCAAAAACGACGCCGCCCAGCAGACGCCCCTGTACATTTACCCCCAGGTATATACCGGCAGTACGCCCTATTCCGGCCAGGGAACAAGCTCCGGACAAAACGCCGCCACGGGCCAGTCCGTCACGTCCGGCCAAAGCACGGGCCAAAGCACGGGCCAGGGTGTGGGCCAGACAGGCCAGGTCCCGGCCCAGCTTCCGGCTATGGTCTATTCCCCAAACGGCGGCCCGCACGGGGGCGCGCCCGGCGGTCCGGGAGGCATGGGCGGTCCGGGAGGCCAGCCGCCGCCCATGGTCCATTCGCCCCAGGGGGCAGGCCCATCCGGGGCCATCCCCGCCCCGCCGGGACCAAGCCGGGGAGCGCCGACCGGACAATAACCAGCAGGGGGGCCGCCATGCATCAGGCCGCGTTGTGGAAACCCTTGGGAAACGGCCGCGTCCAGTGCCGACTGTGCGCCCACGTCTGCCGCATCGATCCCGGATCACGCGGGACATGCGGGGTGCGGGAGAACCGCGACGGCACGCTTTTCACCCTGGTCTACGACACGGTGGCCGCAGCCAACCTGGACCCGGTGGAGAAAAAGCCGCTCTACCACTTCCTGCCCGGCTCCCAGACCTTTTCCTTTGGGACCATGGGCTGCAACCTGTCCTGCTCGTTTTGCCAAAACGCCTCCCTGTCCCAGCCGCCGCGCCAGGGCCTCCCCATACGCGGCCATCCGGCCACGCCCCAGGGACTGGTGCAGGCGGCCCTGCAAAGCGGCGCGGCCAGCATCTCCTACACCTATTCCGAACCCACGATCTTTTTCGAACTCATGCGGGACACCGCGACCCTGGCCAATCAGGCCGGACTGAAAAACATCATGGTCTCAAACGGCTTCCAGACCCCCCGCTGCCTGGACGCGCTCTCAGGGCTCATCGACGCGGCCAACATCGACCTCAAGGCCTTTAGCGAGGAGTTCTACGCCACGGTCTGCGGGGCGCGACTTGCGCCGGTCAAAAAAAACCTGGCCCATATCCGCCGCCTGGGCTGGTGGCTGGAGGTCACCACCCTTCTCATCCCGGGCCTCAACGACGACCCAGGCGAATTGCGGCAGATGGCCGCGTTCATCAGCTCCGAACTGGGTCCGGACACGCCCTGGCACCTCTCCCGCTTCCATCCTGACTTCAAGATGCTCGATCGCGGCCCCACGCCGCCGCAGACCCTGGACGCGGCCCGGGACATGGGCCGGGCCGCGGGCCTTCGCCATGTCTACGTGGGCAACCTGGGGCCTGCCGAGCACAACGACACCCTGTGTCCGGCCTGCGGCGAGGTCGTGGCCTCCCGGACGGGATTCGTCTCGGGGCCGGTGCGGCTGCATGGCGGCCGCTGTCCGGCCTGCGGCGGGTTGGTGGCCGGGGTGTGGGGGGCGTAGCGCCAAGGGTGCGGGCGCCTTGCGGCGCACGCGCGGCCCGGCCCCGGCGCCCCAGCCCGGTTCAGGCCTCAGGGGCACGGCCCGGCGTCTGACGTACGCCTTGCCTTGGGACGGGGAATCCGGTAGTCAAGCGGGTCTTCGCGTCGGGGCGTGGCGCAGACTGGTAGCGCGCGTGCTTTGGGAGCACGATGCCGGAGGTTCAAATCCTCTCGCCCCGACCATCCGATCATTCAGGGACGACTCCAGACGGGGTCGTCCCTTTTTCATGGCGACGCCCCGGCATCATTTCAAGACCGAGTCCGGGCGCCGCCGGACCAAGGGCGCGCCTGCGCACGGCGCGGCGAGGCCGTGGCCTGTCCGTGATATTCGCATCCCGCCCGGGTCGCTATTCAATGACCGAACCGCTCACCACAGGCGGGCCGTTTCCCAGATAAAAGATGCCGGGATAGCCTGCCGTCTCGAACCCCTGGCTGGGGTTGCGGCGCAGGGTCGAGTCCTCAATGCGCAGGACGCCGGTCAGGTCGTTGCTGACGAAAAAGATGGCCCCGCCGCCCTCCCGGGCCGAGTTGTCCTCGATGCGCGTGCCGCACAGGTTCAGGGTGAAGGTGTCGCCATCGGTGTAGACGGCCCCGCCGCTGCCGCCTCCCGGGGTGTCCGGCCGGGCCGGGTTGGCCCCGTAGCCCACGGCCTGGTTGTGGGTGAATAAGGAGTTAAGGACCGTAAATGACACCCCGATGCTGCTAAGCCCCCCGCCGTTTGAGCCTGTATTGCCCAGGCCCGGCCTGCCGCCGAAGGTGCTTCCCACCACATACAGGGGGAGGTCCTGGGACTGGTCGAAGGCCCGCACGGCCCCGCCGCCCACGTCCTGTCCGGTCAGCGCGCAGGCGTTGCGGAAAAAGCGGCAGTTGACGATGCGCAGCCTGCCGCCCCGGGCGAAGATGGCCCCGCCGCCCACGTCCTGTCCGGTCAGCGCGCAGGCGTTGCGGAAAAAGCGGCAGTTGACGATGCGCAGCCTGCCGCCCCGGGCGAAGATGGCCCCGCCGCCCTCTTCCTCGCCTGCGGCGTCGCCGTCCACGAAGGTCAGGTTCTGCACCGTCAGCAGGGGATGGTCCTGGTCGTCGCAGTGGGGCGTGGTCCAGACCTGGGCCTCGTCGCAGGTGTTCATGTACAGGATGCGCCGCACCCCGCCGCCGCTTAAGGTCACTTTGCCGCCGCCGTCCAGGACGATGCGCGGTCCGGTATCGTTAAAAATCTTCGCGGTCTCCTGCATCACGATGGTCACCGGGGCCGGACCGCAGTCAAAGACCATGACCCCGCCCAGGGCCACGGCCTGGACCACGGCCTGGCTGGTGCAGCTTTCCGGGGAACCGTCGCCGATGACCCTGTCCGGCGTGGAGACGTCCTCCGGCCCGGCCTCGGCCGGGACCGGGCAGTCCCCGGCCGGGTTTCCGGCCCCGGGGAGTCCGCCGGCGTTGATGGCCGCCTGGAAAAGGAGCCAGTCATCATCCTGGGCGACGGCCGGACCGGCGAAGGCCGCAATCCACAGGCACAGGGCCGCAAGGCCGGTAAGCCGGGCAGTCACGCGCATGGTCGCCCCCTTTTGGGAAAGATGGATCGTTCCCCGGCCTAGCCCGGCGGACGGGAATTGTCCACCGCCCCTCCGCCCTGTATTGCACAACAGCCCTTGACAATAATGTGAAATATCAGCTAGGTTTGCATCAGATGGCGTCGTGTCGGCAAACGCCCAGACCGGAGCGGCATGCCGGGAAATCCTTTGTAACGCATTGGAATACAAAGGATGCGACGCCACTGTCGCCCAGGCCGGGCCGACGCCCCAGCCCAGGAATGGCCCATGCGCCCCCGTAACAACAAAATCGTCGTGCAATCGCCGTCAGACGGCAAACCCAGGGAGGCATCCTAAAGCCACATCGCATCCGGATTTTCCCGGGAATGGGGACGGCCCTGTGCGGCGTTCACCGTCCTGCCGCCCTTCGGATCCTTTTGTACGCCGTTGGATCTCCGGAAGGCGGCCGCCCGCAAGGGACCGGGGCGAACGCCCCCTGTCCCGGCCGGGATGGCATTCCCCGTCACAACGTTTCGGCGTGATCCAGGGAGGCTTGCATCTTGGACAAAAACCTTTTGAAAAAACACGAGAAGACGCTTCTTTCGGCCATGAATTCCGTGGCCCACTGCAAAAACCTGCTCACCCGTCTGGACCGGCAATGGACCCGGGCCACGCTGACCGGAAAGATCAATTGCAGCCGCATCGCCCAGACGCTCATCGACTTCATCATCGCCACCCAGGACAATTTTTCCTCGCTGCAATCCACGCTCGTCGACACCCTGGTCCTGGAAAGCACCCAGAAGGTGGTGCTGGAGATCTCGGCCGTGGCCCAGGTGGCCATCGACATCCTCAAGCGCAACCTGTTCGAGCGCACCGCCGACGTAGGATTTCTGGCCACGGACGACGATCTGGCGCGCTTTCTTCTTTCCGGGGACGACCCGGAGGCCGTGGGACTTATCGAGGACCGGCTGCGCGAGTACCGCGACAAGTACACGGTGTACGCCGAGATCATCGTGCTGGACGCCCAGGGCCGGGTGCACGCCCACTTAAATCGCGACAACCCCATAACCCGCACCGCCGACCCGCTCCTGGCCGCAGCCCTGGCCTCGGACACCTACGTGGAGACCTACCGCGAATCCGATCTGGTTCCCGGAGGCGGCGACGTGCTCATCTATTCCCAGGCCGTCCGGCATCCCTACGACGGGACGGCGCTTGGCGTGCTGTGCCTGGTGTTCGACTTCGCCGGGGAGATGGCGGGCATCTTCGAAAACCTCGCCCAGTCCTCCGAAGACATCGTCATCATGATCCTGGACGAATCAGGCACGGCCATCGCCTCAAGCGACCCCGACAAGGCCCCGGTCGGCGTCGCCTACGACATGGCGCTTCGCGACGACTTCCATCTGGTGCAGATCGCCGGGGAGCCTTATCTGGCCAAGACCCTGCCCACCAACGGCTACCAGGGCTTTTTCGGGCTGCCCTGGTACGGGCACGTGACCAAGCGGGTGACCACGGCCTTTCGCAACGCCGAGGGCGGCCCCGGCCTGGACGAAAGCGCCATCCGCCAAAACGCCATCTTCTCCGGACGGCTGGTGCAGGTGGAGGAGGCCTCGGAAAACGTGCTTTCGGACCTGGAGCTGGTGGTGCAAAACGGCGAGATCATGGCCGCCAAGAAGTCCCTTGAGGCCGACCTCTCGGAGCGGGTGGAGGCCCAGGCCCTGCCCCATGTCTTAAACGAGGTCAAAAAGATCGGCGACCAGGTGCAGCATGTCTTCCAGACCTCGACCGACGGCCTGCTCAAGCTGGTGACCTCCTCGCGTCTGCACGACGTGCGCTTTCTGGCCCAACTGGCCATCGACATCATGGACCGCAACCTCTACGAGCGGGCCAACGACTGCCGCTGGTGGGCGCTGACCTCCGACTTCAGGCGCTTCATGGACAAACCGGTCCTGGACGCCGCCGAGCGCGACCGCATGCGCGAGATACTGGCCTACATCAACAGCCTCTACACCGTATATTCCAACCTCTTCGTCTATGACCGCAGCGGCGAGATACTGGCCTGCTCCAACCCGGACGAGAACCATCACGTGGGCCGCACCCTGGACGCCCCCTTCGTGGATCAGGCCCTGCGCCTCGCCAGCTCCCAGCACTTTTGCGTCTCGGACTTCGCCCCTACCGACCTCTACGCCGGAAACGGCGCCACAAGGCCCACGTACATCTACAACGCCGCCATCACCTCCCTCGTCGATCCCGGCACGGCGCTTGGCGGCATCGGCATCGTGTTCGACTCCGAACCCCAGTTTCTGTCCATGCTGCGCGACTGCTTGCCCCGGGACGGCCAGGGCCACATCCTGGACGGATCGGAGGGCATGTTCGTGGAGCCGGGGGGCCGGGTCATCGCCTCAACCAATCCGGACATCGCCCCGGGGGACGTGGCGGACGTTTCCCAGTTCTTCCGCCAGCTCGCCTGCGGCCAGTTCGCCTCGCACCTGGCGGCCGAGGGCGACCGGCTCTACGCCGTGGGCTGCGCCCACTGCGCCGGATACCGCGAATACAAGCGCGACGGCGTCTACGTGAACGACCTGTTGAGCATCATCCGGGTGCGTATCTAACCGCACACGCGCAGCGAAATCATCTTCGGGCAGCCTGATCCCATGCAAGGCGCCGGGGGAAGCGCCCCCGGCGCTTTCGCTCCCGGCTTCCCCGCTCCAAGACCCGCGCCGCCCCCACGCCGGTGCCCGTGTCAATGAAAAATGAAAATGACCGATTGAGGGAGCGTACGAATTGACCGGTCCTCTTGGGGGCAAAGGGAGCCGTGGCGCGTTGACATTGACGCCCCGGGCATCTAGAAATGGGATGCTTGGGATGTGAGCGTGCCACCGTATGCTCCGGCCCTGGGGCAACCGGAGCTCCTTGTCGGGAGGCGCCCATCTATTTTGAACTGGAGGCGATCATGCGCGGATTTGTCCGAACCTGTCTTGCTGTGTTATTTCTGGGGCTGATCGTGGCCTCGCCGGTCACGGGCCAGGCCGCCGCCAAAAAAGCTGCGGCCCAGACGAGCGACCCTGCGGCCGTCGCCGTCTTCGAGAAAGCCTGCGCCTATCTCTCGGGACTCAAAGGATATTCCTTCAAGGCCGAGGTGCTCCTGGATCTGGTGTATCGCGGCTCGGCGAAGATACAGGTGGCCCGGAACATGGACGTGGCGGTGCAGCGGCCAAACGCCTTCAAGATCGTGTCCACGGGCGACGACATGTCCGCCACCTCGGCCTTCAACGGCAAGACCTTCACCCTGGCCCTCACCGACAGGCATCTCTACAACCAATTGCCCGCAGCCATGGACAACGACGCGCTCGTCGATCTTTTGAGCGAGAAATACGCCCTCGACTCGCCGCTTGGCGACCTCTTGCGCAACGAAACGTGCGGCAACATGAGCTATGTCTCGGTGTCCTCCCTCGGGCTGGGCCTTGTCGGGCAGACCCGTTGCCACCATCTGTTCTTCCAGGGCAAGGACGTGGACTGGCAGCTCTGGATTGAAGATGGCCCGACCCCGCTTGTGCGCAAGCTTTTGATCACCGAAAAGCGCATGCCCATGGCCCCCCAGTTCACGGCCGTCTTTCGGGATTGGAGCACGGCGGACAACGCCCCCGCAACGTTCGAATATTCCCCGCCCCAGCATTTCACCCGCGACCCCGACCTGTTCACGCACATTAGGCTTGAAGCGCAAGAGGGCGGCACCCATGGCAAGTGAGCATGCACCCCGCTTACGCCCAGGCTTTCTGGGGTTTGCCCTGGTGCTCGCACTGGCGCTCATCCTCAATGGCGGCTGGCTCGCCCCCCTTCTCGCCGAGGCCCGTGGCGGCAGGGGAGGCGGAGGAGGAGGCGGAGGCCGGGGAGGCGGCGGAGGCGGATTTCAGGCCCCGCGCGGCAACATCTCGTCCCCCGCCAGACCCGGCGGCCCGGGCGGCCCCGGGGGCCGAGGAGGCCCGGGCGGCGTTAGCAGGCCCGGCGGCCCAGGCGGTCCCGGCAATGCTGGCAGACCCGGCGGTCCGGGCGGCCCAGGCAATGCTGGCAGACCCGGCGGTCCCGGCGGTCCCGGCGGTCCAGGCGGCCCAGGCGGCCCAGGCGGTCCCGGCGCCATCGGCAGGCCCGGCAGCCCAGGCGGTCCCGGTGGTCCGGGCGGTCCGGGCGTGCCTCCCCGGGGTCAGGTCTCGCGTCCCCCGGCAGGCGGGGCCATGCCGCCGCCTCCTGGCGGCAGACCGCCTGCGCCGCGCCCGCCCGTCCCCTATCCGGTCCCGGTTCCCGTTCCGCCGCCCTATTACGGGGGCTATGGGGGGTATTACGGACCCAACAGCGGCGTCGCCGCAGGGGTCGCCCTGGGCGCCATGTTGACGATCCTGCCCGCCACGGCCATCGCCGTCTCCAACGCCTCGCAGGGACAGGTCATCTACCGGGACGGCACGCAATGCTATGTGGAGACGTATGAGAACGGGGCGAAGATCTACCGGTCCATCGCCTGCCCCTAGACGGACGTGACGGCCTGCGTCTGAAGCCATGTCGGGCGCGAGCCCGGGAGGCGACGCCGGAGACGGCATGATTTGCGGGGCAGGCCGCCCCCCCCAAAAAAAACGCAACGGCCCGTCGGCCATAGGTCGACGGGCCGTTGCGCATTTCGGGACGCGCCCCCCTGGCCGCCGGGTCTAGGCCATCTGCGGGGCGATGTTCCAGATGTCGCGGCAATAGTCCCGGATGGAGCGATCCGAGGAGAACTTTCCAAGCCGCGCCACGTTTAGAATCGACATCCGGGTGAAGCGGGCCGGGTCCCGGCAGGCCTGCGTGACCGCCGTCTGGCAGTGCATGTAGGAGGCGAAGTCGGCCAGCACCATGTATTCGTCCTGGTGCAGGAGGTTGTCCACGATGGGCCGGAAGATATCCCGGTCGCCCGCAGAGAAGGCCCCGGAGGCGATCATGTCCAGGGCCTGGCCGAGCACGGGGTCGGTTGCGGCATAGGCCCGGGGATCGTAGCCGTTGCGCCTGACCTCGACCACCTCCGGCGCGGTCAGCCCGAACAGGAAGAAGTTCTCCTCGCCCACGCACTGGCGCATCTCCACGTTGGCCCCGTCGAGCGTGCCCATGGTCACGGCCCCGTTTATGCCGAACTTCATGTTGCCGGTGCCCGAGGCCTCTTTCCCGGCCAGGGATATCTGCTGCGAAATATCCGCAGCGGGATAGACCACCTGCCCCACCCGCACGTTGAAATTGGGGATGTAGGCCACGGTGAGCCGCCCCCCCACGTCCGGGTCGCCGTTTATCACCTGGGCCACGTTGTGGATGAGCTTGATGACCCGCTTGGCCATGAAGTAGCCAGGGGCGGCCTTGCCTCCGAAAAGGACGGCCAGGGGGGGAAACTCTGCCCCGGGGTCGTGCTTTATGGCGTTATACAGGGCGATCACCCGCAGGATGTTCAGGTGCTGGCGCTTGTATTCGTGGAAGCGCTTGACCTGGACGTCAAAGATGGCGTCGGGATGCAAGGCGACCCCCAGGCGCTCTCCGGCCAGCCCCGCCAACACGGCCTTGTTCTCCCGCTTGATCCCCCGCCACTGGGCCTGAAACTCGGGATCGTCGGCAAAGGCCTCAAGCCTGCCGATCTCCTCCTCGAACCGGTTGATCCAGGCCGGGCCGATGCGCGAGGTGATGCAGGCGGCCAGCCTCGGATTGCACAGGGCCAGGAAGCGCCTGGGGGTCACGCCGTTGGTCACGTTGCAAAACTTCTGCGGCGTGATGGCGGCGAAATCCTGCATGACATGCGTTTTGAGAAGCTCCGTATGCAGCGCGGCCACGCCGTTGACGGCATGGCTGCCCACCACCGCCAGATGGGCCATGCGCACGCTGCGCGGCGACGCCTCGTCGATAAGCGACAGCCGGGCCGCAAGGTCCTCGTCGCCGGGATAGGCGGCGCGCACCTCAAGAAGGAAGCGGCGGTTGATCTCGTAGATGATCTCCAGGTGCCGGGGCAAAAGGCTGCCGAAAAGCTCCACCGGCCACTTCTCCAGGGCCTCGGGCAAAAGGGTGTGGTTGGTGTAGGAGAAGCATTTGGTGGTCACCGCCCAGGCCCGGTCCCACTCCATGCCGTGCTCGTCCACGAAAAGGCGCATGAGCTCGGCCACGGCCACGGCCGGATGGGTGTCGTTAAGCTGGATGGCGAAGGTGGTATGGAAGCTCTCCAGGGGCTTGCCCAGCATCTTCTGGACGCGCAGCATGTCCTTAAGCGATGCGGACACGAAAAAATACTGCTGCCCCAGCCGCAGCACCTTACCCTGGTAAGGATCGTCGTTGGGATACAGCACCTTGGAGATGGTCTCGGAGATGATCTTCTCCTCCACGGCCTTGCCGTAATCGCCGGACGTGAACGAACCAAAGTCGAAATCGTCCACCGCCTCGGCGCTCCACAGCCGCAGCACGTTGCAAAACGTCCCGCCGTAGCCGATGACGGGAATGTCGTGGGGCACGGCCAAAACCCGCTTCTCCGGGGTCCAGCGCGCCCGAAGCCGCCCCCCGGCGTCGAGCAAGGTCTCGCTGCTCCCGCCCAGGCCCACCTCCACGGCGAATTCGTGCTGCACGATCTCCCAGGGGAACCCCTGGCGCAGCCATTTGTCCGCCATTTCCACCTGCCAGCCGTCCCGGATGGTCTGGGTGAACATGCCGAACTCGTAATGGATGCCGTAGCCGATGGCCGGGACGCCCAGGGTGGCCATGGAGTCCATGTAGCAGGCAGCCAGCCGTCCCAGGCCGCCGTTTCCCAGGCCCGGCTCGTGCTCGCCGAAAACGATGGCGTCCAGGTCCTGCCCAAGCGTGGCCAGGGCCTGGCGCAAAGGTTCGACAATGCCCAGGGCCAGGGTGTTGGACCCAAGCTGCGGGCCGATGAGAAACTCGGCCGACAGATAGGCCACGGCCCGCAGATCGAGCGTCTTGGTGATCCTCTCGATGCCCTCGTTCCAGGCCTTGAGCATGCGGTCGCGCACGCTATGGGCCACGGCCGTGTACCAGTCGGCGGGGCTGGCCGTGACCGGGGTGTTGCCGCTTACGTAGTACAGGTTGTCGAGCACGGCCTGGCGCAGACCGGCCGCCGTGCAATCCGTCCGGACATCGAGGCAGGACTTCTTTCCGGGGCCTTTGGGCATGGATGTCTCCTTCTACCAGGGCGAAAGCGTAAAGGGGCTGGAGTCCTTGACCACCTCGCCCGGACGCCGGTTGGCGATCTGCACGTACTGTCCGGCCCATTCGTCGATGATGACGTGGGCCTCGCCGTACCAGGTCAGGGCGTTGAGGTTGATGGGCGCGAATTTGCCCTGCTCGCGGTCGGCGGCCATGGCCAGAACCTTTTTGTCGGAGCTATCGAGTATCTTGGCCTCGAAGGCCACGGTGCACTTGGCGTCCGACTCCTTGGCCGCAGCCTGCACCGCCACCCCGGAGCCGTACGGCGCGACCAGGGACAGGGCCTCCATGACCACATGGCTGGGCACGAGCTCGGTCAAGGCCAACTCCAGGGTCAGGGAATCCGAGGTCGGCGCGCTTACGATCTGGAATCGGTTGTTGGGATCGTCCCGAAAGGCCTTCTCAAACGCATCGTGCATGTACGCGGCCACCTGAGCCACGTCTTTTTGCATGTCCGCGCTCCGGATGGACTGCTGCCACCAGCTCGCGTTGACCAGATAATTCGTGTTCACCTTGGCGATGTAGAGCTTTTTATACGCCTTCCAATCCACTCCGGATTTCACCCAGGCCTTTTGAAACGGCAGGTCTTCGCGGCTCGCCATCTGGTCCATGGGGACAAAGCCTGCGCCAGCCGACGGTTTGGCCTTCATGGACTTGCAGCCTGCCGTCAGGGAAAGGGCCAGCAACACAACAACCAGACACTGTCGCGATAGGGTCATGCCGATCTCCACAGGGACCCTGCTCGGGCCTGTCATTGACGTTCGCCCGGCCCCTTTCGGGGCGGCCGGGCCGATTGGGCCGATTGGGCCGACTGGGCGCCTGGGTCCGGACGAATCCGCCCGGTCCAGGCAGCGGCTCATAGGGCGGCCGTTAGTGCGGCCCTTTGCTGCTGCCGCCGTCCGTTTTCTTTTTGCCCGCACCCCCCAGACGTTCCGAGAGCCCCTGAATCGTCGTGTACAAAACCGGCACGATCACCAGCCCCAAAACCGTGGCCACGATCATGCCGCCCATGACCGCCGTGCCCATGGTGCTCCGGGCCGCGCCGCCCGCACCGGTGGCCATGGCCAGGGGCACGACCCCCAGGATGAACGCGAACGAGGTCATAAGGATGGGCCGAAGCCGCAGGGTGGAGGCCTCGATGGCCGCGTCGGCGATGCCCAGCCCCTGCTCCCGGCGCATCTTGGCGAACTCCACGATAAGGATGGCGTTTTTGGCGGCAAGGCCGATGAGCACCACCAATCCGATCTGGGCGTAGACGTTGTTGTCGAACCCGCGCAGCATCTGAAATCCCATGGCCCCAAGCACGGCGCAGGGGATGGACAGGATGACCGCAAAGGGGATGGACCAGGACTCGTACTGGGCCGACAGCACCAAAAAGACCAGCACCAGGGCCAGCCCGAAGACCACCGCCGACTGGGCCCCGGATTTTTTCTCCTGGAAGGCGATGCCCGTCCATTCGTAGCCAAATCCCTGAGGCAGCTTCCCGGCGGCGTCCTCAAGGGCGGCCATGAGCTGGCCCGAGCTTTGCCCCGGGGCCGTGGCCGCGCTGAACTCCACCGTGCGGTAGAGGTTGTAGCGCCGGATGTATTCCGGTCCCTTGATCTCCGAGACCGCGCCCAGGGTGGACAGGGGCAGCATGTCGCCATTTGCGTTTCGCACGAAAAACCGGCCGATGTCCTCGGGCTTGGTGCGGTAGCGCGGCTCGGCCTGGAGCATCACCCGGTAGGTGCGGCCGAACTTGTTGAAGTCGTTGACGTAGAGTCCGCCCAGGTAGGTCTGCATGGACTCGAAGACCGACTCCAGGGGCACGCCCTGGGTCTTGACCTTGGACCGGTCCACGTCGAAGAAAAGCTGCGGCACGTTTATGCTGAAGTCCGTGAAAAGCCCGCCCACGGCGGCGTCCTGCATGGCCGTCTCCCGAAAGCTCCTGGAGGCGGCGTCGAGTCCGACAAGATCGCCGCCGCCCCGGCTCTGGAGCTCGAAGGTGTAGCCGCCGGTGGTTCCCATGCCCGGGATGGTGGGCGCGTCGATGACGTTCACCCGGGCCTCGGGAATGGCCGCGAACTCCTGTTGCAGCCGGTCCATGATGGCCGACACGGACATGCCCGCGCCCAGGCGCTCCTCCCAGGGGGTCAGTATCGGGATGATCATGGTGGTGTAGGACGAATAGCCGCCGATAAGCACGTTAAAGCCCCCCAGGGTGAGCACGTCCTTGATCCCCGGCGTGGCCATGAGCACGGCCTCGACCTTGGCCGTGGCCGCGTCGTTGCGGCCCAGCGACGCAGCCTCGGGCAGGCCCACGTTGACGAAGAAATAGCCCATGTCCTCGTCCGGCACGAAGCCCGTGGGCAGGACCTTGAGTATGCCCGCCGTGCCCGCATAGACCGCCCCAAGCACGGCCAGGGTCAGAAAGGCCAGTCGGATGGCCCGGCGCACGATGCCGCCGTAGCCCCGGGTGACCACGTCGAAGACCCGGTTGAACCCACGGAAAAACCAGCCCAGGGGACCGCCCGTGCCCGTGCCTGCCGGGCGCAGCATGAGCGCGCACAAGGCCGGGGAGAGCGTCAGGGCGTTTATGGCCGAAAGGGCCACGGAGATGGCCACGGTCAGGGCGAACTGCTGGTACAGCCGTCCCGTGGTGCCGCCCATAAACGACGCGGGCAAAAAGACCGACATGAGCACCAGCGAAATGGCCGCCACCGGCCCGGCCACCTCGGCCATGGCCGCCTTGGCCGCCTCCTTGGGGGTCATGCCGCCGTGGTCGATCTTGTGCTGCACGGCCTCCACCACCACGATGGCGTCGTCCACCACGATGCCGATGGCCAAGACCAGGGCGAACAGCGTGGTGGTGTTGATGGAGAACCCGAAGATGTTGAAAAAGGCGAAGGTGCCGACAAGCGACACCGGCACGGCGATCATGGGGATGACCGTGGCCCGCCAGTTCTGCAAGAAGACGAAGACCACCACGAGCACCAACGCGATGGCCTCGAACAGGGTGTGGATGACCTCCTCGATGGAGGCCTCCACAAATTTCGTGGTGTCGTAGGGGATGCGGTAGTCCATGCCCGAGGGGAAGATTTTCGAGACCTCGGCCATGGTGGCCCGCACCTGTTTCACCAGCTCGATGGCGTTGGCCCCGGGCAACTGGTAGATGATGACGGTCGAGGTGGGCTGGCCGTTTAGGCGCGTGAACGCCTTGTAGCTCTGGGCCCCAAGCTCCACCCGACCCACGTCCTTTATGCGTACGATGTTGCCGCCCTCTTGCGCGCGCAGGATGATGTCCGCGAATTCGGCCGGGTCGGTGAGACGGCCCTTGACCTGGACGGTCATCTGAAACGGCGTGTTCTCCGGGACCGGCGGCTGGCCGAGCTGCCCGGCCGGGGCCTGCACGTTTTGCTCCCGAAGCGCGGCGGACACGTCCGAGGCCGTAAGCCCAAGCTTGGCCAGCTTGTCCGGGTCGAGCCAGATGCGCATGCCGTAGGTCAGATCCGCCACCAAAAAGACGTTGCCCACGCCGGGGATGCGGGCCAGGGCGTCCACGATGTTGATGCGGGCGTAGTTCTCAAGGAAAAGCGAATCCCGGCTGGCGTCCGGGGAGATGAGGTTGACGGCCACCACCATGTCCGGGGTCTGCTTTTTCACGGTGATGCCCGAGCGGCGCACGTCGTCGGGGAGCTTGGGCTGGGCCAGCTGCACCCGGTTTTGCACGTCCACCGTGGCCAGCTCCAGGTCGCGGCTGATGTCGAAGGAGATGTTCAAGGTCATGAGTCCGTCGTTGGAGCTGACGGAGTTCATGTAGATCATGTCCTGGGCCCCGTTTACCTCCTGCTCGATGGGCGCGGCCACGGTCTCCTCCACCACGGAGGCGCCCGCCCCGGTGTAGTTGGCCTGGACCTGGACCATGGGCGGCGACATGCGGTCGGGGTACTGGGCGATGGGCAGGGTGAAGATGGAGATGGCCCCCACCAGGGTGATGATGATGGACAGGACCGAGGCGAAAATAGGGCGATCGATGAAGAAATTGACCATGGTGTGGCGTCGCCTTCAGGGAAAAGGGTTGCGGCCCGGCGCGGCCCGGCCAAAGAGGCGGGGGTCGTCCCCCGCCCGTGCGCATGCGGCGAAATACGCCATGTCCGGCGTCCGGCCCTAGTTCGCGGGGGGCGCGGCGGCCGGGGACGGGGTGACGGTCCCGGTCGGGGCCGGGGCCACGGGCATGGGCGCGACCTTGGCCCCGGGGCGGACCTTCTGGCCGCCCTCGACGATCACCGCGTCGGCGGGGGCCAACCCCTTCAGCACGGCCACCAGATCGTCCACAACCGGCCCCAGGGTGACGCTTTTGGCCTCCACGGTCCCGTCCTTGCCCGCCACATACAGGGTCTTGACCCCCTGGATGTCCAGCACGGCCTGCCGGGGCACGCACAAGGCCCCCGTGATGGTGTCCACCAGGGCCTTTATTTTGGCGAACTGGCCGGGTTTGAGGATGCCGTCGGGGTTGGAGAAAAAGGCCCGCACCGGCAGGGTGCCGGTCTTGGAATCCACGGCCCGGTCGGCCATGTCCGCCTCTCCGGGATGGGGATAGACCGTGTCGTCGGCCAAAATCAGGGTCAGCCTGGCCCGCTCGGCGGCCTTACCCTGCTTCTCGGCCTCCACCATGTCCTTGACCAGGATCAGGTATTCGCGCTCACTGATGTTGAAGTCCACGTAGATGGGATCGGTTGAGGAAATCTCGGCCAAAAGCGTATTCTCGCCCTTGCCCACCAGGGCGCCGGGCTTGACCAGGGACCGGCCGATGCGGCCGGAGATGGGGGCCGTGACCTTGGTGTAGCTCAAGTCGCGCCGGGCGGTCTCAAGCTCGGCCTTGGCCCGCTCGGCCTGGGCGGCCAGATCTTTTTGGTTTGTGACCTTGGTGTCGTATTCGTCGCGGCTGATGGCCCGCTGCTTGAAAAGCGACTCGAACCGGGTCAGGTCTATGGCGGCCTTGGCCAAAAGGGCCTGCTGCCGGTCCAGATCGGCCTGGGCGCGCTTTATGGCCTCGTCGTACTGCCGGGACTCGATCTCGAAAAGGACGTCCCCGGCCTTCACCATGGAGCCTTCCTCGAAGAGCCGCTTTTTGAGGAACCCCTCCACCCTGGCCCGTATCTCCACGGTCTCCTTGGCGTCTGTGCGGCCCACGAATTCGCCGTAGACCGGCACGTCGCGGGGAACCGGGGCCATGACCCCCACGGGCACGGCGGCCGGAGCCTTCTGGGGCGCCTCGGCCTTTGGGGCCTCGTCGCCGTTCCCGCACCCGCAGAGGGCAAGCATGCAGCACACAGGGAAAAAGAGGCTCATAAAAAGGGACAGGGGACGCTGCGGCATCGTTGGGGCTCCTTGTGTTGAATGGTTGCTTATCGGTTTTTTTCGTTTTGTGCGCAAGGTCGAATAAATCGCTGCGAAACCTTTGCAAAACCACAGCAACCCGCAGCCTGCACGGCGCCTTCGTTTCCTGCCGGTTGTAGAAAACGTCACCCCTATGCTAGCGTAAACGTCATCTGGAGCGGGCCGGGCGCCGCCATGCGGGAGGGGAGATCGCCATGCGCCATATCATTGCCCTTGTTCTTGTCGTTTGCACGTCATGTCCCGGTATTGCGGGCGAGACCCTGGACCGGGCCAGACGGCTGGGCGCGGTGCGTTGCGGCGTGGCCGACTGGCTGCCGGGATTCGCCCTCAGGGATGAACAGGGCGTCTGGTCGGGCATGGACGTGGATTTCTGCCGGGCTGTGGCCGCCGCCGCACTGTCTGATCCGGACAAGACATCCTTTCTTCCCCTGACCTCGCGGGCCAGGTTCACGGCGCTTTTAAGCAAGGAGATCGATCTGCTGGCCCGCAACACCACCTGGACCATCGGGCGCGCCGCCTCCTTCCAGGTCTATTTCGTGGAGCCGATCTTTTTCACCAGCCAGGCCTTCATGGTGCGCGCACAAGACGCCGCACAGGGGATCGCGGCCCTGGACAAGGCCAGGGTGGGGGTGATCCGGGGGGCCACCCACGAGAAAAACCTGGAGGATGTGGAGGGAAAAACCGGCCTGACCTTCGAGGCAGTCCCCTTCGAATCCTGGGAACAGGCCCTGGCCGCCCTGGCCGCAGGCGACTGCCGGGGGGTGACCGGCGACCGCATCACGCTCATGGCCGGCAGGCTGCGCGGCCCGGGCGACCCCGATGCGTACGTCGTCCTGCCCGAATATTATTCCAAGGAGCCCATCTCGCCGGTGGTCCGTTTCGACGATCCGCAGTGGGCCAATCTGGCCCAGGCCGTGCGGGCCATGCTCCTGGCCGCCGAGGAGTACGGCCTGACCCAGGCCACGGCCTTCCGGCCCGAGATGCAAAGCATTGACGCCCGGCAGCTTTTGGCCCGGGCCGACGCCTTGTCGCGGCAGCTTGGCGTGGCCCCCGGCTGGGCGGTGCGGGTGATTGCGGCCGTGGGCAACTACGGGGAGGTCTTTGACCGAAACCTCGGCGCCCAAAGCCCCTTCGGACTGCCCCGGGGCTTCAACCGGCAGTGGAAGGACGGCGGACTTTTGTGGGCGCAGCCGTTTTGAACGCAGCATAACGGGCGCACGCCGCCGCAAGGGACGGGACATGCCGGACTATCACATCTACTCCATCTGCGGGGTGTTCGCGGCGGTCATCGCCTGCATCGCGTTCAACCTCATGGATCTGGCCCTGGCCGCGCTTATCGGGCTGTGCCTTTTGACCCTTATCGGGGCCGTGACCAACGCCGACGTGCTCAATGCGGTCCTGGCCTCGGAGGGCGCCCTGTCCCTGCTCTTCGGAGGCATGGTGGTGGCCCGGGTCCTGGCCCCGACCGGCATGTTCGAGCATGTGGGCACGCGCTTTCTGATCCTGACCCGGGGCAGCGGCAGACGCTTCCTGCTGCTTTTGACGGCGCTTGTGTCCGTGGTCTGCGCCATTTTGCCCAACGCCACGGCGGTGATCCTCATCGCCCCCATCCTCATCCGGGTGTGCCGGGAACTGGACGTGGACTTCGTGGGGCCGCTTATTCTGACGGCCCTGCTCAGCAACGCCGCCGGACTGTTGACCCTGGTGGGCGACCCGGCCACGTTTCTGGTGGGACAGGCCATGGGCCTAAGCTTCATGGACTACCTGCGCACCGTAAGCCTGGGCGGCGTCCTGGCCATCGTGGTGATCATCCCGCTTATGCCGCTTCTTTTCCCCGCAGTCTGGAAGAGCAGGCGCGACCTGCCCGCCGATCTCGCGCCCCTTCCTATCAAGCACAAGGCCTTCTGCGCCCTTTCGCTGGCCGCCCTGGCGGTCATGGTGGTCCTTTTCCTCATCGGCGAGGCCATGCCCCATCCCATCGTGCCGCCCTCGGCGGCCATCATTGGGGCCAGCCTGGCCCTTCTGGCCATCCATACGCACAAGGTCGAACCGGTGGAGGCCGTCTTACGCGACATCGACTGGAAGACCCTGCTCTTTATCTTCTGCATGATGTGCTATGTGGAGATCTTCACCAAGACGGGGCTTATGAGCGGGCTGTCCCGGGCCCTGCATGCCGGGATCGGGGACGACATCCTCCTGGCCTCCTTCGCCATGCTCGGCGCGGTGGGGCTGGTGTCGGGCTATCTGGCCAACATCCCGGTGGTGGCGGCCTCGATCCTTCTGGTCAAGGGCTATCTGGTGCTGCTCCAGATGGCGCCGGAGGAGGCCCTGGGGGTGGGCTTTACGGACTGGCCCGCGGCGGCCGTCCCGATCTTTGTGGCCATGATGTTCGGCGGCACGCTTGGCGGCAACGCCACGCTCATCGGCGCGTCGTCCAATCTGGTGGCCGTGGGGGTGTGCGCCGCCCAGGGCCGTCCGGTGCGCTTCGTCACGTTTTTGCGCTACGGCGTGCCGGTCACCCTGTGCCAGTTGGGGATGTCCGCTGTCTACATCTGGGCGTTGTCGCGCCTTGGTTGAGGCGTTATCTGGCTAACAGGTAATACAGCCGGGGGGTGTGGAAGCCCGTTTTCGCCACCGGAACCGGCAGACGGGGAATGGCGGCGGCGAGCCCGGCGCGCATCTCCGCCTCCAGGGTATGCCACAGGCCCGTGGGCGGCCGGTAGGCGGCGTAGAACACCTCGCCCTTGCACTCGATGTCGGTCTTAAGCCTAGCGGCCAGCTCCTCGGGGTAGCACACGTCGTCCACCAGCCCCAGGGCCTTGGCCCGTCTGCCGCTCCAGACCTCGCCCGTGCCCAGCTTGGCGCGCACCACGTCCTCCGGGATGTTCCGGCTCTTGGCCACCTCGGCCACGAATTCGTCCATGCTCTCCCGCACGTCCCGGGCCAGCAGCGTCTCCTCGGCCGGGGTGGGGTCGCGGAAGGGATTGCCCATGTCCTTGAACTCCCCGCTTTTGTAGACCTTCATGTCCACGCCCAGGGTCTGGTTGGCCAGCTTGCGGTAGTTGAGCATCTCGATGATGACGCCGATGCTGCCCACCTCGGCGTTTTTGGCCGCGTAGATGCGGTCTGCGGCGCAGGCGGCGTAATACGCCCCCGAGGCCAGGACGAATCCCGAATAGAAAAAGATGGGCATCTCCTCCCGGGCCTTGAACGTGGCCAGGATGTTGCGGATCTCGTCCGAGGCCGCCACCTCGCCCCCCGGGCTCTCAAAGCGCACCACAAGCCCCGACAGCCCCCCCACCCCGCGCATGACCGACAGGGCCTCGCGCACGTCGTCCGGGGTCACGCCCGCGCCAGAGCTGGTGATCACGTCGGCGTCCGGGAAGCTGGCGATGGTCCCGGACAGATCAAGCAGCCCCACCACCGCGTCGTTCTCACCGATGTCCGCCTCGTCCGTCTCCTCGAAATCGGCGTCGAGAAAGACCACGTTCCCCTTGTCCGAAAACTCGTCGCCCTCGAAGGCTGCGGCCACAACGAAGATGACGGCGCACCAGAAACCGATGCGCAAAAATAGCCGCAGGTAGTCCAGGGGGCCGTGGGTCAACCGGACCCTGATGGTCCGGGGGGCTGGGGCTTTGGCGTCGGGAATCATGGCGAACCTCGTTGTCGTGCCGGGCGCTCCAGGAAGTCCCGGTCGCGGCGGCGGTTACATGATGCAGATGTCCGGAATGCGCCCCGGGGCGCGCCGCGAGACAGGTGCGGCGTCAGGCGGCCCTATCCCAGGTAGTAATAGCCCACGGCCACGATGATGATGGTGGCGGCCCGGAAGGCCTGGTTCCAGGCGATGAGCCGGATGGCCATGGCCGGTTTGAAGATGCCCGCATAGTAGGGGAACTGGTGCCGGAAGGCGCGCATGGGGGTGGAGAGCACGTTGCCCACGAGCAAGGCCATGACCACCTGCTTGACGTCCAGGTCGCCCGCGCCGAGCAAGGCCCCGGCGGCGGCCAGCCCGGCCGTGAACTCGGCGGCCATGTGGAAGATGACGATGCTTATGGCCTGGGGCGACAGCCAGGGCATGCCCCCCAGGTGTTCGGACACGAGCTTTTCCAGGTAGCCGAAAAAGCCGTTGGCGCTTAAAAAGTGAATGGCCACATAGGTGGGGACGGTGAAGAGCACGATGGTCTTGATGCGGCGTTTGAAACGGGACCAGCTTTTTTGCAGGGCGCTTTTCAGGGTCACCCGGCTCTCGCCCAGGTGGCAGACCACGCAGCCTGCGGGCAGGGGCGGCAGGAGAACATGGCCCACGAAAAGGATGGCTGCGGTGCGCATGACGGCGGCCAGAAGGGTCAGGCCCACGTAGAGCACGGCGGCCGAGCCCAGAAACGGCGCGGTGATGAAGAACATATTGGGCAGATGCAGGAAATAGGTGGGCAGACTGTTGAAAAGGTTGGCCAGGACCAGCTCGCGCGGGGTGAGACGCTTTTCGGCATAGGCCTCGGCGAGCATGGTGTTGGCGGCCATGCCGGAGAAAAAGCCCATGGAGAAGCTGGCCCCCACCACGTCCTTCATGTGCCCCACGCGGATAAGCGGCGCGGCGAAACGGGCCATGAACCGGGTCCAGTTGAGGGCCTCGATGAGGTTGGCCACGAGAAGCCCCAGGCACAGCGAGGCGAGAAGTCTAAGAAGCGGCCACACCAGGGTGCGCCACAGTTCGGCCATGTCCATGCAAAGGGCTCATATACCGGCGGCGGCCGACGCGCCAGGGGAATCTGCCGGACTGCGGCGGCGGGGCCGTGGGGCCTTTGCGCGCGGAGAGCTTCGGACGTGGCGGCGCATTTTCCATTGGACGCCGGGACCGGATTCGATTAGGAAAGCGTCTCGGCCGGGCAAGGGATGATGGCCGCGCGGGAAATGTCCTTGACAGCCTTCGGACATACGATTAGAGAGCCTGTTTCCGCGTGGGCCGTTAACTCAGGCGGTAGAGTATCTGCCTTTTAAGCAGAGAGTCGCTGGTTCGATCCCAGCACGGCCCACCATATGCGTCCCCATCGTCTAGTGGCCTAGGACACCGGCCTCTCACGCCGGGAACACCGGTTCAAACCCGGTTGGGGACGCCAAGAAAATCAAGGGCTTCGGGGAAATCCGAAGCCCTTTTTTCGTTCTGGACACATCATGGACACATTTTTCAATATCACGCCGGTGTCCTAGGAATCGAATCTCACTCGCTCCATCATTTCGGGCGCATGTCCGGCTTGGCTCAGGACTTCCCTTTTCGACCCAGCTCATTTAATCCAAACCCATGAGAGACAAATTCGCTACCGTCATCGCATGGCTCGTTGGAGCGGCGGTGCTGAGCTATCTATCCCTGTTCGGGGCCGGAGCAACCAGCTGTCCCCCGTGACTGCTTGTGGGCGCTTCAGGAGTCGCGGGATACGGCTCCTTCATCCTGGCGAAGTGGTTTGGAAATGGGAAGAGCAAGGATCAAGCCCAGGACAACGATAAGCCGTGAGTTTCCAGGGACCAGGCATGAATATGTCACTTCGCAAGGTCACCAAGAATCGTGGGCACTTCCCCTGTGATGAACCCATGTTCAAGTTGCTCTATCCGGCCTTGAAAAACATTGCGAAGAAATGGACAATGCCCATTAGAGACTGGAAGTCAGCATTGAACCAGTTTAGCATTATGTTTCACGGCAGGTTGCCGATATTATAAGTCGCTTAAAACCAAATAAATAAGATACTTTTATTTGTCGGCAAGATCAATGAACTATTTGCATAATAATGAACTAGCAAAATATGAGGTTTGAAAGTGGACCGTATTTTGACAAATATTTCCTTTTGGTCTTTTCAGGTAATCAACACATTAACCGCATGTTTAATGACATTTGTACCAAAACAATTTCATGAAAGTTTATTCAAGAACCCAGTTCAAGTGTATGAAAAACTCGGCATTTCAAGTGTTGCAGTTGAAATGTTTCATAATGTTATAAGGGGACATGGCGCTGTACTTCTTGCAGTTTCAATATTTGTCTTTCTCCAGGGAAGCAAGTCACGTTCAGTTTATTTGTTGATTTTTTTAGTATGTGTCTTTTCTGGTTATGCTCAAATCATGACTTTAATCCAGCATTTGAACAGTGAGGATATCTCGAAAGTAATCGGCAATTTCGGCAGCTTGTATTTTACGATATTTATCACTGCTACTGTTGGCGCTATCAATTTCATTGTTTACCTTAGGGGGAGCAATAGTCAACATATTAGGCAAGGTAGCTAACAATAAACTCCATCAGATTCTTGTCCCTCGAGTCGTTAACTTTTACCTTACAACACAAAACTCACAAAACCGAAAAGTCATTTGCTCAATCCAGTTGACAAGCCTGAATAAAATGTCAGGGGGATTCTTTCGAATCCCCCTATGCACATTCAGCCAGGTTGACCTAAACAGCCAATCCGACTTGCCCGCCGTCCCGTCCCTAGACCGACATGGACGCTTCCCTTCTCCTCCTCCCGTGAAGGACAGAATTCAAAGCTTCGCGGGCTTGTGGTAGACTCAACCCGTGAAGGTATCTCGAAGTTGTCGTCGGGGACTTGTGGCGCAAGATTGCTTGCAGGACACTCACAGGCTGCCCCTCCCGGTAGAGAATCGATGCGGAAAGATGTCGGATCGCGTGATAGCTGAAAGGCCTGACCCCTGCTTTCTCACAGAGCTTTCCGAGGAAGTGTTGCCGGTTCACAAACGGCTGGCCGTAGAATTCACGGCAGAACTTCTCCTCGCCCAAGTTGATGAACACGAATTCGGATTGCACCGGACGCAGTTCAATCCACGCTTTCAGGGCCGCAGCGAGAGTATCCGTCAGCGGCACCCTGTCGAACTCGGTATTTCCACCTTCTCGCTTTCTCGTTGAAATAAGGGCGGTTTGGTTGTCAAAGTCTAGGTCATCAACCCGGAGCCGGAAGACTTCGCCTTTGCGTGCAGCCAAGTGCAGGAAGGTGAGGAGCAACACCCGGTCTTGTCCGGATGCCTCGTCGAACACGCGCCAGAAATCACTCTCCGGTGGGACATACCGCGGCTGCCGTACTTCAGGAAATCGATCGACCTCCGTGAAGGGATTCGGAGTCTTTCTTGGGAATCCCGCAAGGAACTTGCTCGCCCATTTCCACCCCGCCGCTAGGTTTTTTCGTACCCGGTTCGCCGAGTATCCTGAACGCTTTTTGTGCTCGGTTCTTAAAAACCCCATGACCATAGGAGCATCAAGGTTTTCGACTAGGGTGTTTTTTCCTACGTCCTGGAGGAAGCGCTTGGCGGTGAGTAGCTTTTCCTCGAAGGTCTTCGGCGACTTGGTGTCCTTGCAGAAATCCAGGTAAGCATTCAACCAATCAAGGCAGGTCGGCGAGTCCGTAACGGTTCTCGTCACTGGATTCTTGAGTTCCTGCCTGGTCGCGTCTTCCCATTGGACGGCGGCCCGGTAGCTTTTTTGTGTGTTGTCGGGGAACCTTTTTTCGAATCTTGTCCCATTGACAGTCGCCACCCCCTTCCAGCGGGGCTTCTGAGCGCGTTTGTCGAGTGTTGGCATTCAAGACCTCCTTAACGATGTTCTCAAAAAATCGATATGTGCCGGGTGCGACCTCTACTCCGCCCCACCGGTGGAAGTTCTTCCTCACTGTATTAGGACAAACCCTAAGGATTTCAGCTAACTCCGCAGGTGTGAGTGTTTTTCCTAGGTCGAGTTCCAAGGGCATGTGAGGTGCCTCCGTGATTTTGCCCAAGGAGAATACGCGCCGAGAATGATTATGGGAAGAGAAAAATCAAATAATCCTATATACTTATCGCTCAATCATCCATTCAAACATCTTCTCGTACTTTGCCAGTCTATCGGGTAAAGTTTCTCCATCATGGTCATGCAAGGGGGGGGATGAGGTGGGGATTTTTTTTGAGGGGGGGAACCCCCCCCCTGAATCTAGATGTTATGCAGTAGAACCTTTTCGACCTCCTCCTCTTTTATACCTAAATACCTGCGTGTTATAGATGGCGATGAATGATTTAAATGCTTTGAAAGCAATTCCCATGTAACTCCGAATTGAGTTCTTTGGATATAGCACCAAGTTTTTCTTAAACTATGCGCACCATAGTTAGAAGTTAAATTGATTTGTGAAGTCCATTCTTTAACAAGCCTAGTAACTCGAAATGTAGTCAATGGGCTGTTGTATCCTTTGCGACTCTTGACAAGGTAATCATTAGGTTTAGGCTCTACAGAATTAAGGTAATTATTTACAGCATTAAATATTTCAGAGTTGACTATTATGACATTTAATTTTCCTGTTTTCTTTTCTTTTATTGTTATCCTTTCTCCAATTTTAACTTTGTCAAAATCTTTCACTTTGAAAGCAAGTATATCTTGAACCCTCAATCCAGTATTAATACCTAAAATGAACAGCATAAGATCACGTAAATTCCCAGATAGTAGTTTTTTTATAGCTCTAATATCTTTTAATTCTGTGACAGGATCAACACGCATGCTTACCTCCTTTGATGCAAGTTATTGTGTTTATATGGATGAAAATGGACTTTCATTTTAAACTTTATTATTGATGAATTCTTGATACAACAGTAACGATTTAAAATTAATGTAATTTTTGCTAAATTATTATCAAAGCACTATTTTAATACAAAACGTACTTTCATTTATGATTGAATATCTATAGTAAAAACAAGCATAAAGTCATGATAAAAACAAAATAGTCAAGTAAACAGAAAGAAGCCGTTAAGACTTCTTTCTGTCAGAAAACATCTTACAGCTTGCGCTTAATGATAATCGCAATAATTGTAAGAATAATTTCTTTCGCCAACGGTGAAGATATAACAACTTTAACCAGCTTAATGGATGAAAAAGTTAGCAAAGTCATTGAACCTCACAATTGTTGAATATTGTTCATATCCTTGAGTATAATATATCTCTATTATAATTCAGAATAATTGACATTTGCAAAATACATTTTGAATATAGATATGATAACAGCATAGAAGAAACAAAATGATAGACAACGACCCACTCAAACCAGAAAATTTCAAAGAATATAATAATTATATTAACCAAAATATTTTTCATAATCTATCATTTGATACGACTCTATCTATCGACTACATAGCTATTCACTACAATTCAACTTCATTAGACTTAAACCATGCTAAAAATCTTTCATCAAATTTCATTATTACTTATTATTCTAAAAATAAAACAACATGCTCCGTTCCTTTGTCTTCTAATGTATATATGATTGACATAAAATTGATATTTGAAGGGAACTTATACACAGGAACTAGCATTATCCTAAGACATCCGAGCTTTGAATTAATAAAAACCATTGAACACTTTTGTGGAAGAAGCTACTCCATCAACAGAGTTGAATACTCCATTGATATATACAGTAATCTTACAGCAGAATTGTATAGATTGATATAACTAACTAGCAATCTTTCATGGGCGGGAAAGGCATTTGATAGCAGTTACAGGACTACGGCATACTTAAATGACAACAGAAAAAGCTCATCAAAAGCTGGAAAGATTTACTTGAAAAAAATTGATGATAAAATTTCGATAAGACTAGAGATGATTTGGAAAAGCAGGATATTCAAAAAAAGCAACATACAGACAATGGAAAGTGCATGTGGTATTGAAGCAGAGAAGGTGTTTAAATATTGGAAGTTTGAAGTGTTCGATTATCGTGCATTCTTAAATGACTTGTATAAAAATTCCGCCGTTAAAAACAACGAAACAGAATTAAAACAAGAAATTATTGCTTTTGAAAAAATATTGTTCGAAAGATTTACATCTTCAGAAGACAGTGGAGGTGTAAGAGTTATGAAAAAAATAGTAAAAGAAGCAAAGTTAAAACCTGAAAAATACTTTTATAAGCACCAGTTTCATGACAACTTTTTTAAATCAATAACAGGTAAAAAATTTATTACGTCTTAATCTTGTATCCATGAATCAATTGATTCCCCATTATCTTGTCCTTCAAATAACTTTGAAAGCATAGAATTTTTTCTGTCATAATTTTGATCATCGAATATAATCTTATATGGAATGTCCATGTTTTTAAGTGTTATGTATTGTTCAAGCCACCAGTAATAAATGCTATTAGAAAGTGTTCTGTAGTTACTATCTTTAACAAGTGCCTCAAGTTCAACGCCAACAAACTCTTCTAAAAACCAAATAAAATCAGACAGCAAAGGATGACGTTGAAAATAATCTTCACTTATGTCACCAGCTTTATCAAATGGTCTAAAAGATATTCCAACATCTTTAGAATTCAATTTGTCAAATATAACGGCACGTCCACTTGATGTCCATTGAGCATGTGAAGAACAATCAACAGACCATGCAGCTAATCCCGTAAGTTTTATAGTACTTCCCAACCTGAAACCATGAACTCTGATCCCGTTATCCTTTAAACTATTGACAACGGTCTTGAATTTAGTATCTCCTACTTTATTTGATCCTATTGCAAGTAAAGGATACTTATCCTTCTGTTCAATGTGATACTGAACCAAGTCATCATCTAGTAAGTGTAAAACAGGAACAGGGGTAAGTCCCATTGACTCAAGTATTTTTAAATTATCACCATTTTTACTTGAGAATTCATCACGGTATATTTCTTGAAAATCTTCGTCATAGTTAAAGTAAAAGTCAAATTTCTCTCCATGTTCTTGGACAAACTCGCCATAAAGTCGAACATTATGGACAGCATCTCTATATTTATTTGGATCTTTATGCTTGAACCAAACACCCGAGTCTAAAATTATAGAGTTAATATTGTCACTATAATTATTAACAATTGACAACGTTTGCTCGTTCTCAAGATCAAAAGATCTTAATACGTTCACTTTTATGAACGGCACATATTCGCTTATAAGCTCAAGAGTCTTGTAGTTCAATGACGACTGGTATATACGCATAGTATTTTTGCACTATTTAGAGTGTTTGCCTTCTTGCTTCCAAAAAGCATCACGAAAATTAGACCAATTAGCTGACCAATGACTTAGCAACTCGTCGTTCATTTGCAATAGAACCATCAACCACCGCGCCGTTAATTCAGGATCATACCCAGGAACATATTTATCATTAAGTATATCTTCGATCATCTCTGATAATTGAAGGACAGTCTCATCAAACTTGTTGTAAGACGGGTCCATAAATGAAAGCATTTTACTCTTAACATTATATATATTTTTCTTATTCTCAATATCTATAATTGAAGAACCTGCATTAGATGCAACTTTCAACTTTCTAGCAAATTTATCAGTTACAATCCCATAGTTTTTAGTAATTGTTTCAACCTCATTAATTACATATGGAACATTAGCATTGTCTAGTTTTTGACAGTTAGCTGCAACTTTAATCTTTTGAATGAAATCTTCTATATTTAATTCTTCTGACAAAGAAAATGTATAGTTTGATTTAGAAAGTAACTCACCAATAGGATCATCAGATTTAGATTCACTAACAAGTGGGACAATTTCTTTTAATCTAGATATGCCTAGAAAGAAATACGCTTCCACTTTTGGTATTTTAGCAATATTCATTAACTTAAAACGTTCAGACTTAGATGCAATACTCCCAAACAATTTCTCTGATACTTCTTCCCACTTCTTCTTTTTTTCTGTTTCTGTTGAATGAGCTTTGTTATGTTTTATAAGTAATTTACGTGCCGCTAAGATTAATTTTCCTTGACGTATCCTGATAATTGCTCTAGCTGACTCATCTAACGACGCAGAAGTGATGTCGAAGTTTTGTATTTTTTGAAGCACATTGACGACAGAATTATAATCGACTTCATCATAAAATTTTTCATCATTAAACAACGTCGTTAAATAATTCATTTCCGCAATACAGTCTTTACCAAATGGATATATCTCTAGCTTTCTTCTTGCATATTCATTGATTTTCGAAAGTACTTCAGTTGAAATAATTGATGTTTTGTTCATATTCAAAATTCGCTGTTAAACCAACAGTTTAGAAAAAAATGTCTCCACCCGGAGACTTTTGGGTGGGGGAAGCACCGATGTCCGAGAAACAAGAAGAGTATACAAACTCGGACCGATGCAGGAGATTTGCTTTAATTTGAGGGGCGGTGTCCCTGAAGCAAATTGAGTTCATACGCTGGAGGAATCCTGATAAGCAAAAGCCGCGTTTTACCGCGACTTTTATTAATGTTATTGTAGAGGAATACGTTTCAAAATAATGGTATCACCGTCTACTGTGAGATCAAACTGATCTCCATGCATAAAAGTTGTGTAGGGGTTGTCAAGCATTTTCTTTGAAAGCTTGATTTCACCTTTGAAATTAATTGTTGGACGACTAAGATTCCGCACATTTAAGCCGACTATATCATACAACTTTCGGTCATAACTAATTAACCGTAAAAGATACTGCTTCAAAGTTTGCTTGTGCTTGATGTTCAAGGTTTGCATAATTTCAGTTGCATCTTTTGCTTCGTCGATGAGGGACCTCAGCTTTGATGCATCAAACTTTGATTCAATCTTGACCTTTTTCTTTGTCGATGTGTCTTCATTTGGAATTTCTTTCTTAGACATTTTGACTCTCCTTTTCATATCATATATCTATATGATTTAAAATGAAGAGTCTTTTATAGTTAATTAGATTTATTTAATAGGCTTTACTTTGTCATCATCTTTTTGTTTTGCACTTTTTGCAGTCTTGTCTTTTTTTGCATCTGCTGTTTCTGACTTTTTTGCAGATTGTTCTTTACTTTTTTTAGTCTTTTCCCATGGTTTACTTTTATTGATTTGCTCTCTTCTCTTTTCTATCATCGACGTACAAACTAATTTTTGACTTGGCTGGAAACCGCAAAGTTCTAAATACCCTTCTTTAGTCAAATTATTGTGTCTAGCAATATGCTTAATTGTCAATGACTTATGTTTTGCACCACAAATGCAACAATAAACGAAATCATTTTGAATAGAATTTTCTGGTTTAACTTTTAAATCTTCTTTTTTGTATCCGCACAAAAAGTCAGCAACAAGTGGTTTGACATCAAAAACATTATCCTGCGGCAAAAACTGACTAGATGTTGCAAATGAATATTTCACTTCATTTGTAACTTGATAGAACTTTTCGAGCATACTTTTGTACATTTCCAATGCAGAATTAATAGAAATCCCTGGATTTGAGTGAAGAATTGTATTGAAAAGCTCCATCTCTTGCATTGTGTCCTCCCAGGTTATGAAGATGTGAGTGGAAAATTCCTAACTGTTACGTTCTAGTTCCTCTAAAAATGCCGAGGTCCCATATGTTGTTTATTTTGAATAAGAAGTTCACCTCAAGAAATCAAGCAAAAACAGTCTTTGGACCGGAGCGGGGTTCTCCGGGGTTTTTGGGCAAGGGGGAACCCTTACCTCCCCCCAAGGGGAAAAACCCAGGAGACGGGCTGTCCGTGCGTTTCCCAGGGGGAAGGGGGGTTGTGTGGGTTGGGCGGGTTGGGTGGGACGGGACAAAACCTAGCGTTGCCTGATTTCATGTCCTGGGTTAAAAACCTTGCAGACAGCCCCCAAGGGTCCTTTTCTTTCTGATAAACATAACCAGCTGGCGTTAACTATGGACATCTTCACTAAAGAGAAACGCAGCGAAATAATGCTGAAAGTTAAAAGTAAGGATATAGGACCCGAAAAGAAAGTCCACTCCTTGCTTCACTTACCTGGTTATCGGTTTAGACTTCATCGAAAAAATTTGACTGGAAAACCGGATATTACCCTTCCCAAGTACAAAACAGTGATCTTTGTTCATAGTTGTTTTTTTGCATGGACATGATGATTGCAAGAAAAGCAAACTTCCTTCAACAAGAAGAGACCAATGGGCAAGAAAGATTGCAGATAATTTTCATAGGGATGCTCAAAATTTCTCAAAGCTAACTTGTCTTGGCTGGAATATTATTGTTGTTTGGTCTTGTGAACTAAGCAACGAAGCTGATGTTGTTAAAAAATTAGCCTAAGGCGCTGAAATGAAGTATAATTTAATTGAAACATTTTGTGGCCCAGGAGGATTGAGCCTTGGACTGCAATGGAGTGGATTTGAGCTTCTAAAAGCATTTGACAATAATCCTAAGTCAGTTGAAACTCATAATTTCAATCTCGAAAACAAATGCTTTATTCTAGATGCATCAAAAGTCTCTGGATATGACTTGATGTCTGAATTTAATATTCATCAAGGTGAGCTGGCACTACTGTCAGGAGGTCCACCTTGTCAGGGTTTTTCGAAGCAAAAAAGAGGAGCCCATCTTGGTGATCCAAGAAACAATTTGGTTCATGAGTACATACGATTAGTCAGTGAAATACAACCAAGATTCTTTTTGTTTGAAAACGTTGCTATATTTGGACAAAAACGTGGCAAAGAAGCCTATGCAAAAATGAAGAGTGTATTTTCTAACTATACTCTTTACCCCAATTTTTTCAACTGTGCAGACTATGGTCTAGCTCAAACAAGAGAGCGTTTTATTGTCATCGGGAAGAGGAAGGATCAAAAAGCACCTTTCAGTATACCTAAGAGAACAGTAATAAAATGGAGAACTGTTGGTGAAATACTAGACGGATTACCAGAACCTCCAGATGATTACAGTGATCATCCTGAATACCCTAATCATCAACGCGCAAGAGTTACACCTATAAACATTGAAAGATTTTCATATGTACCTCAAGGAGGAGGCTGGCAAGACATACCCCATCATCTTCGACTTCCATGCCACCAGTCAGTTGATGTCACGAGGGGCGGTTGGCCAGATGTATATGGAAGACTTGAATGGAATAGTCAGTGTCCAACAATTACAGGAGGATTCGACAGCTTTACCAGAGGACGATATGGACATCCTTTGCACGATCGACCATTAACTCCACGCGAAGCTGCGCGGCTTCAAGGATTTCCAGACAACTTTGAATTTAAAGGAACGAGAGGAGACATTCGCTCTCAAATAGGAAATGCGGTGCCACCACCCCTAGCTAAAGCAGTTGGAGATGAAATCATGAGGAGTTTAAAGTGTGCAGATGGGTTGATTAGCTGTGAGACTATTCAGACAGTCGCCAATGAGCAGCTAAGCTTTCTTTCAGCTATATAAAGTTTACAACATCCCGAGACAAAAAGCTAGCAACAGAACCAACAGTTATTATACTTGTAATATCATCTTGAAGATATCTGTTTGGTGGGTCAAGATAATAGATGCCATACATCCTTGCAAGATGAGTTTGAAATAAGCGGATTGTCCCTGGAACACAGATGTCATTCACGCCAGTATCTTCATCTCTTTGAGTTTCACTGACGCACATCAGTATCGACTTATACTGTCCTACTCCAAAAACTGAATCAAGTATTCTTTGGTGAGCAAATGGCTGGACGATTCTTTCGCGTGTTGTTATTTTTGCCGGAATGACAAGCGAAGGTCCTTCGCCATTTGGCTGAAAGACGATATCTGTAGATACATTCTCAGCTTGACCAGGTAGTATTATATGCTTGAGTCTAGTGTGCAGAGGCAACATCCTTGACATTATACTGCCAAGAACAACTTCAAAATAAGTGCCAGGTGTTTTTCTACTTTTTGGTTTCCATAAGTCATAAGTAAGCGCGAACGACATCACCGAAGTATAAATAACATTGTTTATTGTATCTTCATCGAGTTCTATGACGTGAGTGCTAGGATTTATTGACCTAACAACAACTCCCCAAAGTCTTTCAAATTCATCTGACGACTCTATCAACAAGGTCGGCAAGTATGGCCTTGTTATATTCTGGTCATTCTGAAGAACCCAGTATTCTTTTCCATTGGCGATACTTTGAACACGCTTTAATGATCTAGATATTTTTTCAATACACAACTTGGCGACATGACAAACGCCATCAAATGGGGATTGATTTTGATCGTAAATGATCTTAACTTGTTTAAATAGCCTTTCAATGTGTTGCACATGAGCTCCTAACTTAGTCATTAATGCTACCAAGTTATAAGCCGCATGTCTAGTTGTTAATTGTTCTGCAAGTTAGCGGTTTTAGCTGTTTATACTGTTAGTTCTGCTCGCTGAGAAAATTTGTCAACCAAGATCTGGCGGACACACCGCCGGACACATCCCCAGGTGATCCTGGTGAGCGAGGTGAACGTGGTGAACGGGAAAAATCAAAGTATTTGAAGGTGTTTGATAAAGTGTTAAAGACAGACCACCCTCTCTCACGCCGGGAACACCGGTTCAAACCCGGTTGGGGACGCCACAGAAATTCAAGGGCTTACAGCAAACTGGCTGTAGGCCCTTTTTCTTTCCTTACGCTATTCCCAACACCCACGAACAATCCCAACAAAACGAACCGGCCCACCTTGCCGCCTTCGCTCATGAGTTTCCTCCAGCAAAAGAGGAGGCTTTGCGCTTCGGCATACTCGCGGGCCACAGAGGAAACGCTCATCCCTTGGCCGGGATGCCTCCTCCACGATCCGCAGTTTCTCCGCCAACGGCCAGCGTCGCCGCTGGACCTCGTTGACCGCCACGACCATGGGATACTCGTTAGCACCATGCCTGGACATACCTCTAGCACGACCTCCTCGGTTCGCTAGGGTGTCCGGTCGAATTGGGGGCTACTCCAGCCCGTGAGTACTCCAATATCGGTCATCACCCCATTTTCATACCGAAAAGCATGGATGTCGCCTGTAGCCGTTCCTGACCAGCCCACGACCACGCCTACGTCGTTCAAGGCCGCAGCCTGACTCTCACTACCATCCCCCCTAAGGGCTACCCCAGGCGGTTCTGGTGCGCATTGGCGAGGAAGTCAGCGAAACTCGGCCAAGGCTGGAGGGGACCAACAACAAGATCGACTGGACGGCTAGTGCTATCAAAGTATATGCTCACTAAATTAAGATATTAAGAATCATCCCGATTTCATCTGGGTTCAAGCAAAAGTTGCTGGAGATGGAAAAGTTGTCCCAGTCAGGCTTGATTGTTGAATATCTCGGGAAGCCGGTGAAAAGAATCACCAAGGCTTTCCAAGCGGCATGTGCCAGGGCCGGGATCACTGTCGAGACTAGGTTGTATGACCTGAAACACCTCTTTGCCACGACCATGCTCAGCAAAGGAGCGAACCTGCAGCGGTGTCAAAACTGATGGGGCACTCACGGGCGACTATGACAGCGGACACATACTACCAATACCTCCAGGGCGAGAAGGAAAGGGCGGTTTGGCTGCTGCCGGACATTTGTGCTGCTGTTTAGCGTGTCGGATGGGGTGGAACTTATCCTCCACCCCGTCTTTAATGTGTTTTGGAGAACACGATTGGCGAGAAATTTTAGGGGATATGGGTAACTCAAACCGTTTGCGCAGGTGCCTGCGCATTTAATTCAGGTTGGTATCCTAAGTAGAAACTGTCGAGTAGGTATTTTAGCTATTTTCGTCTGTCAAGCTTACATTTGCTTTAACAGGGGCATCCATGTTAGATTCTGAGAAGGGAATAAAGCAACTCATTGCAGAACTTGATGCGGCTCGTGCGCGTATTTCTGAATTAGAGACAATTAATTCCTCTCATATCCATTCGTATAATAATAATACTGCCACTTCTTCGATCTCAATTACAAAAGAAAATGTATGGCTTCGCAACTTAATAGAAGCAATCCCTGACCTAATATGGATAAAAGACCCCAACGGTGTGTTTCTCAATTGCAACCCTTCATTTGAAAGGCTGTACGGAGCTAAAGAGAAAGATATTATTGGTAAGACGGATTATGACTTTGTAGACAAAAGGCTTGGCGATTTTTTTCGTAAACATGACTGTCAGGCTATGGAGGCTGGCAAGCCATTAATTAACGAAGAATGGCTGACTTTTGCTGAAGATGGTTACCGTGGTCTATTTGAAACAATTAAGACACCAGTCCGAGATGCCAAGGGGACCATTGTTGGAGTGTTAGGGGTTTCACGAGAAATTACTGAACGCAAGCGGACAGAGCATGAGTTACATCAAACTACAAAGCGTCTTATTGAGGCGCAGAAAATAGCTCAGGTAGGAGACTGGCAGTGGTTACCCGGAGATGACAACGTAACCTGGTCTGAACAAATGTTTTCAGTTTTGGAGATTGATCCTCAAAGCATGCCTTCGACATACAAAGAAAACCTAGCATTGTACCATCACGAAGATGCTCAACGGCTACATGTAGCAGTTACTCAGACACTGAACGATGGAACTCCTTACGAATTGGAACTCAGAAGAACAAAACCAGATGGTTCAGAAGTCAACATACTTGCTCGTGGCATTGCCGAAATGGATGAGGCAGGCAAAGTTACGCGGCTTTATGGTTCAGTACAAGATATAACCACAAGCAAGAGGATGGAATCGCAACTAAGATACTCTAAGGAAATGCTGCAATCTGTGCTTGATACAATTCCCCAATATATAGCATGGAAAGATCGAGACTCCACATTTCTTGGCTGTAACAAAAACTATGCCCAGATGGTCGGCATTGGTAATCCTCAGGACATTATTGGCAAGACAGACTGGGATCTCCCTTGGAAAAAAGAGGAGACTATGTTCTTTCTGGAATGTGACAGTAGGATAATGAATTCTGGCGTCCCAGAATATCACATCGTTGAGCCAGCTTTAAATGCAGGGGGAGAGGAGCGTTGGCTAGACACCAACAAAGTCCCCTTGCATGATCTAGATGGACGGGTAAATGGAATCCTTGTGGCATTTGAGGATATCACTGAAAGAATTCACACTGATAAAGCTTTACGAGAAAGCGAGACCAGACTTCAACACCTCATTCATGGCCTACATGCTGCAGTTGTGGTTCATGCTTGCGATACAACTGTTCTTATCGCTAACGAAGAGGCATCACGGCTTCTTGGATTGACCCTCGACCAAATGATGGGGAAAACCGCTGTCGATCCTGCGTGGCATTTTGTTCGTGAAGATGAGTCACCAATGTCCGTCGAGGAGTATCCCGTATCCCAAGTTTTTGCCACCCGTTCCCCTGTCAAGAACATGGTGCTGGGTATTAAACACTTGAACACAATAGGCCATGTATGGGTCCAAATTAACGCATTTCCTGAGTTCGACAATGATGGGTTTGTAACGCAAGTTGTTGTGACATTTGTGGATATAACTGATCGCAAGAGGGCCGAACAATCGCTAAAAGTATCCAAGGAAGCAGCAGAAGCTGCCACGCGAGCTAAGTCTGAGTTCCTGGCCAATATGAGCCACGAGGTCAGAACCCCGCTCAATGGTGTCCTGGGTATGCTTCAGTTGCTTCAAACCACCGACCAATCGGATGAGCAAAAAGATTACATCCTGGGAGCGATCAAATCGACAAATCGCCTCACAAGGTTACTAGCTGATATTCTTGATATCTCAAGAATCGAAGCGGGTAAGTTGCAGATCATCGAAGAGGAATTTTCAACAAAATGTCTAAAGGACTCAATTCTTGAAATTTTTAGCCTTACAACTCGTGAAAAGGGGCTTGCTTTTGACTTCACCCTCGATCCGTTGCTTCCGCTAAGGCTCATAGGTGATGAAACTCGTGTCCGGCAAATTCTATTTAATATTGCAGGCAATGCCATCAAGTTTACCGAGAAAGGATCGGTCTGTGTCCATGCAGCCCTTCTCCCTTCAAAAAACAGCTTGCAGGCTCGGGTTCTTTTCTCTGTGAGTGATACCGGCATCGGGATTTCTGATAAGCAAATTTATGACATCTTCGAACCTTTCGTACAGGCTGAGGGCTCATATACCCGCCGTTATCAGGGTGCTGGCCTGGGGCTTTCCATAGTCCGTAAGCTGGTCAAACTACTGGGTGGTGAGACCGCGATTGACAATACGGAGGGGAACGGCACTACCATCTACATCTCGTTACCCTTCAAACTCACCCTCTCTCAACAGGAACAGGCAGAAACCTTGTTGCCGATGTCTGTTAGTTCTCCTGAGACATCCATTCGAATCCTTTTCGCTGAGGACGATGAGACCAGCCTGATCTCAGGCAAAAGGATGCTCGAAAAGTCTGGATATTCCGTAGTTACTGCCCAGGACGGCCATGAAGCCCTCAAACTTCTCTCCGAGCAGGACTTCGACATGATCCTGATGGACATCCAGATGCCCGTCATGGATGGTGTTGAAGCAACCAAGGCAATCAGAGAATCAACCACTCTCGGGCAGAAATCTAACATACCGATCATCGCCATGACCGCTTACGCCATGACTGGAGATAAGGAGAAATTTCTGGCAGCTGGGATGAACGATTACATCTCGAAGCCGGTGGACATGGCTGCCCTCAAGGACGTCATTAAGAGCGTGAGTGATGGACGAAAAGGTGGATAGCGACTAATGTTTGACAAGACAAACTAACTTGAAATTTGTGTTCTATTTATCATGTCAGCGGGATGATGTCTGCGGCTGTAGAAGGCCATATGAATTAATCTGAATTGTCACGCCCGAGATCTGTCGTATAATCACAACGTGGCGGCCAATTCAACGGCGACGATTGGAATATCAAGTTCTTCGCCGAGAGATTGCCAGTCCTTTGCAGACCGTGTTTTGAAAACGTGCCGGTAATGGTCGTGGGCGATGGCGGCATCGCCCAGGTAGTCGACAAGCCGTTGTCGAAATCGTTGTTCCAGGGCCGCGACCGCCACCCACCCATCCTTGGCCTGATAGATGTTGTATTCGGGACAACCACCTCCGAGCAGGCCATCTGACGTAGTGAGGCCTCGCCGCAAAGGCTCCGCCATGCTCGCCGCCGCCTCGGCCAGAACGACGTGGGCAAAGCCGCCTCGGCCGGATGTAGCCCGCGCATAGAGCAGCCCCAGGGCGCTGCTGATCGCACGCTCCGCACCGACGATGTCGGCCAGCAGGATACGCGGCATGTGTGGCGGATCGAGAAGGCCCAGGGAGGCCTGATAGGTAAGATCATGGCCAGCCACGTTTTCCCGTGCCCCGGAGTACCCGAATATCGCCACCTGGCAGAGGCTGGGAAAATCTTTGCGTATGTCCTCCCACTCAAGACGCATCTGCTTGAGGGCCATCGGCCTGTTGGATGTGAGCAGGATGTCGGCTTGGCCCAAGTACTCGTCGAAGGTTGTCCGGCCAGAAGCATCCCGAAGGTCGAGCGTGACACGGTCCTGGCCGGAGACGAGAAAGGCATGCCAGTCGGGGCTGTAGCGCGCCAGGGGATCACCTGCGGGCGGTTCGATCTTCACGATCTTGGCGCCCATCTCCTGAAGCCGCTTTGCCGCGAGCGGCCCAGGCAGGTTTTGCGCTATGCTTACGACCGTGACGCCTTCCAGCACCCTATTGTGCTGCTCCATGCCACGTGCCTCCTGGGTCAGGGGTTGCCTGAGGACCTTCAAATTGATACTGATTCTATGAGCAAGGACATTGTTTTGTAAAGTAGTGACGCTTTTGCGCCAACATCCCTTGAACTAAACGTACGTTGCCGGGGGGGCTGTGGATCGCAGTTTCCTCATCTCTCACCTGCGGATGCATGAGTACAGTGTTCAGGCCGACCAGGACTATGTCGTCGGGCTGTTTGAGGCCTGTGACGCCCTTGGAGTGTCACGTCTGACGTGCGCCATCTACGGGAACGACCACCCGTTCAATTATGTATACGATCCAGCCGAAGTTGCTCGGCTTTTCGCGTCCGGCTCGCAGTACGCGATGGTCGCCAGATCACCGGGAGGCGATGTGCTCGGCATGATCGGCATCTACCGTTGCGCGCCGTGGCCACGCCTTTTTGAACTGGCGCAACTCATGATTCTGCCCAACCAACGAGGCAAGGGCATCGCCATCGACTTGTGGCGGCGGGCCATGGACACGTTGCCGGACATGGCCGGGGCCGGGGCGATCTTTGGAGAGGCGGTTTGCACTCACATGTTCTCTCAAAAGATGTGCCAGGAAACCGGAATGATTCCTTGCGGCGTCATTTTGGACGCCATCCCGTCCAAGCCCTATGCAACACGAGACACGGGAAAGGCTCGAACCACGCTGCTCCTGACCACGAAGCCCTTAGAAAGGCATGCCTGCTCCGTCACCTTGCCGCCGTGGTGTCATGCGGAATACGCCGCCCTGTGCGACGCGATGTCGCTTCAAAGGACGGTGCTGCCCTGCGGCCCAGGGGGGCTGGCGGAACAGTCCATCATTGAGGTGGTCCATTACGTCCAGGCCGACTGCGTAAAGATGCTGGTCCAATGCGCCGGAAACGATCTTTTGCAACTGGTGGCGGAGAAAGAACGAGCGGCCGGTGAGCCGGGGATTGTGCAGGTGGTTTTTAACCTGAGCGAGGCAACCTCTCCGGCCGGCATCGAAGCGCTCAAAGAACGTGGCTATTTCTTCGGCGGTTTTTTGCCCTTCTGGTTCGGTGACAGCGACGGGTTGCTGCTGCAACGCCGAAAGGAGCAGCCGTTCTTTGGCGACATTAAACTGCAAAATGAGGCGCCTTCGTATCTCGTCGCCCTGGCTCGCCAGGATGCGGCGGTCGCCTCGGCGCACTGGAAAGACTGGGGAGTAGGATAAGTCCGTTACGGCTATTCAGAGTGGGCCAAAATCCTTATGCTATCCGGCTAAAAAGCTGCGAAATGAAGTGCGGAGCGACCATTTTGAGGGGTCTTTATCCATCAGGGTGAAGATCCTCATTGACGATGTTGGAGCAGACGGGATAGATGACGATAAGTAGATTTCCCGTAGCTTCGACCCTTTACCCTGTTGGGTTCGATGGCATGCATAATTTCGTCAAAGATATCATTCTTGATGGGGCTGGGCGGTTGTCGGACAAAACGGCCGCCCGCTGTGAAGGTCGATCCCTTTCGTACGGCGAACTTGATCACGCGGTGCGGTCCATGGGCGGCTGGCTTCGCTCGCGGGGGGTGAGGCCCGGAAGCGCCGTGCTCATTGTCCTGCCGGATTCCTTCTCTTTCCTGGCCTGCACCCTGGGGTGCGTGCTTGGCGGCGGCGTCGCCGTCCTTATCGGCAACCGGATGCTGCAAGAGGACTACCGGGACTGCATCGAAGCGACCCGCCCGGCGCTGGTCGTCGCCTCCCCCGGACATTGCGCCCTGGCGGCGGCGCGGGAAGGCGGCGTGGCGACGCTCGTCCTGGACGACGCGGCCCTGCCCGGACTGCTTGAAGGCGTCGCCCCCGTCGAAGCGCATCCCGCCCAACGTGACGATGTCTGCCTGATGCTTGTCACCTCTGGCACCACAGGACGCCCCAAGGTCGTACCGCACACCCACGACGACGTTTTCGCCGTGGCTCAGTCCACGGGTGATTTCATGGCGCTGCGTCAGGACGACGTCGTGCTGTGCTCCGCCAAGATGTCCCATGCCTATGGCCTGTTTACGACACTTTTTTTGACGTTGCAGGCAGGCGCTACGGCCGTGCTCGATCCGGACAAGCCGGACGCCGTGAACACGCTCAGGCTGCTGGCCGACGAGCAGGTCACGGTATTGGCCTCGGTTCCGGCCCTGTTCTGTCTGATGCTGCTCGCCAAGGAAGGCGGACTGCGCCTGGAGCACCTGCGATGTTGCTACAGTTCCGGCGAAACGCTGCCGGAATCCGTGCACCAGGCATGGCGGCAGGCCACAGGCCTTGAGCCGGGTCTGGGGTACGGCACCACCGAGGCCATGACCTTCGTGATCGGAAGCCGCCCCGGCGAGTCCGTTCCCGGCACGGCCGGACGGGCCATCCCTCCCTACGAGGCGGTCGTCGTGGATGAACATTTTCGGCGGGCGCAGCCTGGCGTCCCTGGCCATCTCGGGCTGCGCGGCCCTTCGATCATGCGCGGCTATCTCAACGCTCCGGAATGGACCGCCCGGGCGTTCGCCCCGGACGGCCTGCTGCTCACAGGGGACATGGCCGTGGAGCAGGACGGGGTGTTCACCATTTTGGGGCGGATGGACGACATGTTCAAGGTCGGCGGCTTATGGGTCACGCCGACGCGGGTGGAGAGCGCCCTGCTCTCGCATGAGGCCGTGGCGCAATGCGCCGTGACCGGAGGCATGGTCGGGGCCTTGACCCTGGTCCGGGCCCACGTCGTGCTCAAAAGCGGGCGGATATGGAATTCCGCTCTGGAGGCGACGCTTCGCGCCCATGCGGCGCAACGCCTGCCCGAATATATGGTCCCCGCAGACATCGTCGCAACACCCGATCTCCCCTTGACCGCCAGCGGCAAGGTGCAGCGCTACAAGCTCAGGCAGGCCGCGACAGCGTGCCCCTCCAGCATGCCGTGTCCATGAACGTCCCACAAACCGATACGCAAGGAGAAACCCCATGCCCGTGACCGTTGACGACGTGAAAAAGGTCTTTGCCCCGGCCGTGTCCGCCGCCGTCCTGGACGCGATGGACCCATCCAAGCCCCTGGTGGGGCAGGGAGTCGACTCCCTGGCCCTGACCCTGCTGGCCGTGGCGCTGCAGAAAGGCTTCGGCGTCGCCATCAGCCCGGAGCAAGGGTTGAAGCTCAAGACCCTCGACGACGTCGTGGATTTTCTGAACGCCGCCGGAGCGAAAAAGTGAGCATGACCAAGGCCGAGGCCATCGCCCGGCTCTCCCGGTCGCCCGATCCGGTCGAGCCGGGCCGCCTCTACGAGGTCGGCGACTTCATACCGGAAGACGCCAAGGGTGTGGCCTCGCTGTTTTACAGGGTGTACGGCGAGGCCTACCCCATAGATATGTATTACATTCCCGACAGGATACGCGAGGCCTGCGCCAGCGGCGATCTATTCCCGGCGGTGGCCAGGCTCAAAAGCGGTGAAGTGGTCGGCTTCACAGCCCTCTACCGGTCCTCGTCTCCGTTTTCCGGGCTCATGGAATTCGGACTCGGGGCGGTGCATCCCGCCTACCGGGGATCATTCGTCCTGTACCATATTTCCGCCATGATCATGGATATGGTGCGGGACATGCCGCATGTCGAGGCTGTGTTCGGCGAAGCGGTGTGCGACGCCGTCATCATGCAGCATGCCATATCCCTGTTCGGTTTCCGCGAGACAGGCATCGAACTGGGGCTTATGCCGGCCAAGGCGCCGGGCGAAGACCGGACGTCCTGTCTGGTCATGTCCATAAACGTCAGGGACCATCGGCGCCCGCTGCATCATCCCGCCTGCCTGACCGAACAGATCAGATGGCTTGTCGCCAGGGGCGGGCTTGACCGCGAATTGTCGGCTGTCGCACAATGGTCCCCGGCGACAGGCACGCGCCTCGAGACGCAGGTGTTCCCTTCGGCTGGGGTGCTGCGCGCTAACGTTTTTTGTCTTGGCCCGGACTGGGAGGCCGAGTTCCTGGAACTCGAAAATCGGGCCACAGCCTCAGGATGCGTTCTTATTCAACTTTTTCTGAATACCGGGGAATCTAGCGCCATCGACATGGTCCCTTTCCTGCTCCGTAGAGGGTATGCCTTCGGAGGCCTGATTCCGCGCTGGTTCGACGACGACGCCCTGCTGATCCAAAAATTATCATATCCCATCGATGCGGGCGGCATCGCCCTGTATTCGGACGAGGCCCGCCACATCCTCTCTATGGCCTTGGAAAAAGGTGACAGCCTGAGCACAAGCCATCCGGATTTGAAGGAATAATGCATGTCGTACGTGTTGCAAATCAGAAGCCGAGGCTGGAGTTGCCCCTGATCAAACCAAGTATGGGCGGATGAACCCCGGAGGGTAATAATACCCCGGCCTCATGCCAATCGGAATCCAAAATTGCCCCCAAAACCCACTCGAATAGTGACCCCCTCCGTCAGTTGAGTTCATGGCCACATCTCACCCAGCCAACCCCTTGAGCCGGAACGAGGAGTCGGCCCTCTCGCCATCGCCTATGGGCCACATAGGGAGAGGAAGGCCGGGCGGTCATGGCCGAGCGGAGTCTTCGGAGTGCGCCGCGAGGATCGGATTCGGCCACCGGGTGGATACCCCGGGGGATATCCCGCGCCGTGTATCCGGATGTATCTGGGGGTATCCCCATGCATGGCTATCTTGCTGAAATCCTTGGCGGGCGAGGGCTCCGGGGGCTTCTAGGCGCGTTCTCTCATGCCGGGAACACCAGTTCAAACCCGGTTGGGGACGCCACAAAAATTCAAGGGCTTACAGCAAATCGGCTGTAAGCCCTTTTTCGTTACCCTACACTATCCCCCATATGGCGGTGGACGAATACCGCCAGAACGCGGCGATCCTCGCCAGCCATGTTTCGGCGACTCTCGCCGCCCGCCAGGATATCGAAGCGCTTATCGGGAAGGGAAACGAGGCTATGATGCAGGACTATCATGGCGATCATGCCCGCTTCATATGCTTACTTTTGCGGCATTATGGTCTTAACGTCTTGCGTGGCACAGTGAAATGAGTCGTCAGCGCCTATATCCGTCACGGATTCTCTCCGGGTATTGGGCGGCTCAACATGCAGCCTGGATTGACGCCTTGGCCCTTGTACTCAGCCCTTCGAGCCGATGTGAGATTGCGCCGGTCTATGAATAGCTCTTTGGCGAAGCGCAAAGGGCCATCGCCGCAATCCAGAACGAGGCGCCTGTGGCGCCGGACTGATTGCGGCAAGCCGGAGGATTCATTCCCCTGGCAGATATCGCCTTCCCGCGGGTTTCCCTCCAATCCCACACATTCACGCGCCGGTTGGGGCCTGCTCCAAGCATTCCTTGGGAGAGGCGTTGACAACCCGATTGAGAAAAATATTATTCACTCCGCTTGACTTTTATTCTGCCTTTGTGGATAAGATAACAATGCTGTCTTTATGTTAGAGTATTTGAGTACTCAATCGACAATAGCATTATTCCGTTGCTATTGAGCTTGTTTTTTCAAAAATTGCCATGCATTTTCATGAGCAATACTGCTGTATAACAGGGGAGAGCTATGAAAAATTTGAAACTCGGCGTCAAGATTGGTCTAGGATTCGGAATTCTGATTCTCATTGCCTGTGCTCTTGGCGGCATGGCCATCGTGCAGATGACCTCTGTCAGCCATGACACAGAAAAACTCGCCCAGCAGTATGTGCCGGAAGTCGGCATGGCCAATGAAATTGAGCGTAATTCGCTCCTGACCATGTATGCCATGCGGGGCTATGCCTTGAGCGAAGAGGCCTCCTATATGGAGGAAGGCAAAAGGCACCTCGCAGACGTGAACAAATATCTGAGCCAAGCCAAGGCTCATGCGGAAAAATATCCCGCCCTGGTCAAACTCAAGGACGGTGCGGCCCAGGCTCAGGCCAACGCCGATGCTTATGCAAAACTGGCCGACGAAACCGCTACGCTTATTAACGCGATGGTCAAAGACAGGGAAGCTCTTGACCTCTCTGCAGCCGCGTACATGAAAAATTGCGCCGATTTTCTCGATAGCCAAAACGAGGCAATGAAGGAAGAGATTCGGTCTGGAGCTTCCGCCGAAAAACTCGCCGAACGACTCCAGAAACTCACTCTGGTCAACGACATTATCGACCTGGGCAATGACACACGGGTACGGAACTTCAAGTCCCAGGCCTTGCGTGAACCGAAATTCATTCAGGAGGCGCAGCAGAATTTTCCAAAGATGGAAGAAATGTTTGAAAAATTACGGTCCACGACTCGCCAGGAAGCCAATCTCAAGCAGATCGCGGCGACACGCGAGGCAGCCAGTCAATACAAGGCAGCCATGGAGAGTTTTTTAAAGCACTGGTTAGCTCTTCAGGAAGTCGGCAAGAAACGCGCCATCGTCGCCGATCAAGTGCTGGCCGCCGCCCAAGAGACCGCAAAGGCAGGCATGGAGCAAACCCAGGGAATGTCCGAAGAGGCCTCCGCAAGTCTCATGAGCGCTACAACGGTCATGATCATCGGGTTGGTCATTGCCCTTATCCTTGGAGCCGTAACCGCCCTGCTTCTGACCCGGGCCATCACCCGGCCAGTTATCCAGGGAGTCGCTTTCGCCAAGGCCATGGCCGAAGGGGATTTCACAACAACTCTGAACATCGATCAAAAGGACGAGATCGGCATCCTGGCCGCAGCGCTCAATGAGATGGTCAACCGGCTTCGCGAGGTTGTCGCCGAGGTTCAGTCCGCAGCGGAAAATGTGGCCTCGGGTAGCGAAGAGCTCTCCGCGTCCGCGCAAAGCCTGTCCCAAGGGGCATCTGAGCAGGCCGCAAGCATCGAGGAGATTTCCTCATCCATGGAGGAGATGACCTCGAATATCCAGCAGAGCACGGATAACGCCCAGCAGACCCAGCGGATAGCCGTCAAGGCGGCCGCTGACGCCCGCGAAGGGGGCGAAGCGGTCATCAAGGCTGTACAGGCCATGAAGAATATCGCTGAGAAGATTTCCATCATCGAGGAGATCGCGCGGCAGACCAACCTGCTGGCGCTTAACGCCGCCATTGAGGCCGCTAGAGCGGGTGAGCACGGCAAGGGGTTTGCTGTTGTTGCGGCCGAAGTCCGCAAACTGGCTGAGCGAAGCGGCGCAGCGGCTGCCGAAATCAGCGAATTATCCACTTCAAGCGTCAATATCGCGGAAAATGCCGGTTCTATGCTCACCAAGATGGTGCCCGATATCGAGAAGACCGCCGAGTTGGTTCAAGAGATCGCGGCAGCGAGCGCCGAGCAGAACACAGGTGCGACACAGGTCAACAAGGCCATCCAGCAGCTTGATCAGGTGGTGCAGCAGAATGCCTCGGCCTCGGAAGAGATGGCGTCTACCTCCGAGGAACTCTCCAGTCAGGCCGAACAGATGCAGGGGTCTATGTCTTTCTTCAGAATTGATAGTTCCGGGGCGACGCGGCGGGCCAAGTCGCCCAAGGCCCTTCCCATGCATACCAAGCCTCACGCCGCTTCGAGACAGGCTGAAGCAAAAAAATCTGGGGTCCATGTCTTGCTTGATGGTCATGGCGATGAAGAGTTCGAAAAGTTTTAGCAGCGGGGGGATCAATGTCAGTAAGCGAACTGTCGGAACTCAACCAGTACTTGACCTTCACCTTGAACGAGGAGCTTTTCGCCATCGACATTGCCTGGGTCAAGGAAATCCTGGATGATAAAAACATCACGGCCATACCGATGCTGCCGGAATGCATCCGGGGGGTCATCAATGTCCGGGGAAAGGCCGTCCCCGTCGTTGATCTGCGGCTTTCCTTCAACATGACGCGAACGGAAATGACGGTGAACACCTGTGTGATCATATGTGAATTGGAACTTGACGCTGAAACGACGGCGGTGGGATTTCTTGCCGACTCGGTCCAGGAAGTGGTGGAGCTTCGTCCCGACCAAATCGACCCACCTCCCCGAATGGGAACACGGATTGACGCCCGCCGCATCAAAGGCATGGGCAAGAGAGATTCCCAGTTTATTATTATCCTGGATATGGAACAAATCCTTTCCGATCAGGATGTCGGGTCGCTGCAGACGGCCGTGGATGAACTTGCCGCATGATCCAGTGATCATCTCAAGTGGGTATGGAATAGTCTAATCGCGTAGGGCGCTCTCGTGAAAGAAACTGAAATTCTGCTTGAAACCGGTACGAACGAACTCGAGATCCTCGAGATGGTCATCAAGGATCTCGATGACGTGGGGGAAGTACGTCAACGGTTCTTTGGGATCAATGTAGCCAAGGTCATGCAGGTCATCGAGAATCCTGGCTTGGAAAAAAAAGATGGTTTGGAAAATCCAGCCTTCCTGGGGATGATCTCCATTCGTGGGCAGATGGCCCCGGTTCTTGACCTCGGCATCATGCTCGGTGTCCACCGCGCCGTAAAACAAACGGACGTTATCATCGTCACCGAATTCAGCCAGTCTGTGCTGGGATTCATGGTCACAGGCGTGGTGGATATCCACAGGCTGGGATGGGACAGGATCGATCCGCCGGACAAATACCTGGGACTCGTGGCCAGGGGGATCATCGTCGGGTTGGTCAACATGCAGGATCGCTACATCCAGGTTCTGGACATCGAAAGCCTCCTTGCGGAGCTTGTCCCCGAAACCCTATATCTCCCCTGCGAAACCGCCGTTACGGCCGCCAGGCAATACAAGGCCCTGGTGGCCGACGATTCCGAAACCATTCGCGTCATGTTGCGCAAGCTTCTGACAGCGGCCAATATGCAACCAACATTGGTCAATACCGGGGAGGAGGCATTGGCCTTTTTGGAAAAATACAAGACCGATTCCCAAAACGAAAACCGTCCCCTATCTGATTTTGTGGACATCCTTATCACGGACATCGAAATGCCCCGCATGGACGGGTACAGTCTGACAAAGGCCGTCAAGTCCGACCCGGTGCTTAAGGATTTGCCTGTCATCCTGTATTCTTCGTTGATCTATGACGAGGTGCTGCACAAGGGGGAATCCGTCCTGGCCGACGTCCAGATCAGCAAACCTGAAATGCACCGTATGGCTGAGCTTGCCTTGGAGCTTTTGGAAAAATGAAAAGCAGAGAAAGCATGATGTCCCTAACCATCCAGGACTTGGTCCAGGATCCCGAAGTGCTGGCTGCGTTTATGGGCGAGGCCGAAGAACGAATCCTCGAGATTGAGGCCGGGTTGAAAGCGCTTACGCACCAAACGGGACAGGTCGATGAACATCTCCTACATCGTATGTTCCGATGCGCCCATTCCGTGAAGGCGGGGGCAAATCTGCTGGAGATACGAGAATTGGAGACCCGCGCCCACGCCCTGGAGAATCTGTTCCATGATCTCCGCAACGGCAGAGCCACCCTCGACGCCCCCCTGGTCGATAAGCTTTGGGAGCGGCTTGACGACATGGGACTCTTGCTGGACGCCATGCGGAAATCACTTTGAAAATTGCTTCGCCAAAAATTGCCCAATTCGTCTTGGGGAACTGTAAAACAAAAGTGTCCCGCGCGCGTTGCTATATGACGCGTGTTCCAAGCGCAGATTGTGTCATCTTGATTGTTTGATGGGCTTATTCTGCAACACCCTCTCCATGACGGCCAAAACATCAGCAGTATCAGTTGGTTTGGCGATGTAATCGTTCATCCCTGCGGCGAGAAACTCTTCCCTGTCACCCGCCATGGCGAATGCCGTCATGGCGATGATCGGGATATCCGCCCTGGCCCAGCCTGCCTCACCAGCCCTGATGCGTTTGGTGGCCTCAACTCCATCCATTACAGGCATTTGAACATCCATGAGGACGAGGTCAAAGTCCATTTCCCGCAATGCGGCCAAGGCTGCCTCACCATCACGCGCCACATGCATCCGGTGCCCCTTTTTTTCTAAATGCCTGGAGATCGCCAGGGAGCTCACTATGTCATCCTCGGCTATCAGGATATGGAATCCCCCTTGCGCAGAGGCGCTTACGGCTCTTGTGGCTTTCTGCTCGTCCGTCACACTCGAAGGCCTGAGTTTGAAAGGCAGAGCGACGAAAAAGGTCGTTCCCACCCCAAGCTCGCTCGCGACACTGATGGTCCCTCCCATGAGCTCCACGATGCGCTTGACGATAGACAGTCCAAGACCAGCCCCCTGGTAACGGCGAGTGTAGCCCTGACTGGCCTGGACGAACGGTTCGAACAGCTTATCAAGGATGTTCTCGTCCATGCCGCACCCAGTATCCGAAACGGTAAAAAGCACATGGGTCTCCCCGGAGCGACGTGACGGCAGGGAACTCACCTCCAGAGTGATGCTGCCCGTTGTCGTGAACTTGAAGGCATTGCCGATCAGGTTGGTTAGAACCTGCTGGAGTCGGACGCTGTCGCTGAGGACTGAGTTGGGCAGGCCGGGATGCAGCGTAGCCTGAAAACGGACTCCCGTCTGGAGCGAGACGGGTTCGTGAAGTGCGGCGATTTGTTTCACCAAGGCGTCCAGTGCGACGGTCTCAACCTGCATCTGGAGCTTGCCCGCCTCCACCCTGGAGAGATCCAGGATGTCCGACAACAGCCGTGTCAGCCTCTTGCTCGACTCCATGGCCAGTCCAATAAACTGGCCCTGCTCATCATCAAGAGGGGTGTCCTGCATGAGTTGAAGCATGCCAATGACACCGTTGAGCGGCGTTCTGATTTCATGGCTCATGTTGGCCAGGAATTCGCTCTTGGCCTGGTTGGCCGCTTCTGCGGCCTGTTTGGCCTTGTCAAGCTCCTGGTTGGCCTGGACCCGTTCGGTCACGTCCTGGAAGACAACTACGAACTGACCAAGCTGAGGACAGTAGGCGTTGACGTTATAATGCCTGCCGAGTTCGGCGCTGTATTCCTCCAGCCGCAAGGTGTCGCCCTCTGTGGCCACCTTGCCGTACGCATCAATCCAGTGGGGCTCGGTATTGGGCATCACTTCCATAACGGTCCTCCCGAGGACCGACGCAGCAGACAACCCGGTTATCCTTTCGAAGGCCGGGTTCATCGCCAGGAAACGGTAGTCGACCGGCTTCCCCCTCGGATCAAGTATGATCTCGTGCAATGCCGCCGCGTCGAGGAGGGACATGAAGAGTCTGCGATAGCGCTCCTCGCTCTTATGTAGGGCCTCCTCCGCCAGCTTGCGATCGGTAATGTCCCGAGCCACCGAGTAGATCATGCCTCCGCTTGGACGGCCCCGCCATTCCAACCAGCGGTAGGTCCCATCGGCGCATCGAAACCGATTGACGAAGCCCAATACGTCATGCCCCTGCCCGAGATGGCCAACCGCATCAATCGTCCCCCGAACGTCCGCGGGGTGCAAGAAATCCAGGGAGCTCTTCCCAATGAGCTTCTCCAGTGGATAGCCCAAGACCTTTTCCCATTCCGGGTTCAGCCGCTCGAGGCGGCCTTCCAGGTCCGCGATGCAGAGCAGGTCCAGGGACAGGATAAAATAGCGGTCAAGCTCTTCGGTCCGTTTCCGGACCTCGGCCTCTGCTGCTGCCCTGAGTTCGGCTTGGTGGTTGGTCACCCGGGCCAAGTCCAGGAATTCACCCCACTCCAGGCCGGAGACGTCCACTCTTCCCGCTCCATTCGCATTGTTGCAGTCAGTTCGAAAGGCCAAGAGATGGGACTCGAGACGGCGGGAAAGGGATCGCGCGATCAAGAGCGACAAGCCCACAAGGGCCAGCACTAGGCCCGCCAGCCGGTATACGTTCCGGACGATGTCCTCGCGCAGGGTAGCGGCGCGCGTTGCGATCTCACCTTCAATGTCATCGACGTAAAATCCCGCGCCTATCTGCCAGCTCCACTCGGGGATGGACTTGACAAAGGTAATCTTTGGAGAGGGCTCATGGCCGTTCAGCTTGGCCCAGGAGTATTCCATGAACCCACCCTGGGATTCCTGTGCCACCCGACTCTGCTCTTGGATGATCTTCACGCCGTTAGGGTCGGTCAGGTCCCAGACGCTCGGGCCGCCACGAGTCACCTTTCCGTTGGTAAAAAGGGGGTCCCCGGCCAGTGTGGAGCCGAACAGGTAGCCTTCCTTGCCGAAACGGACCCGGACCAACCGCTCCAGAATCTCGCCCTGGATGTCCCCTTCCACGTCTTCAAGGTACTCGCCGGTCCCGATGAACCAGTCGAACGGGATGAAATGCCTGAGGTAAGCGATCTTGCGGTGGCCGGTTCCAGTCGCAGCTGGCTTGGTCCACTGGTACTCGTAGAAACCTCCCCCCGCCTGTCGCGTCAGGGCGATCATGTCCTGGATTACCGGCTTGCCGTCCTGGGACACCATGTGGAGCAGGTTCTTCCCTTCCAGTTCCGGACGGTCGGCAAAGAGAATCTCCACCCCGTCCATACGAGTGATGAAGAAATAGCCGCGGCCATTGTTGAAGCGCAGAGGCCGGAGGGCCTCGCGGATGGTCTCGGCGATGACTTCGTCCGGAATCTTCCCATGATTTTTGTCGTAGATGTTAGTGGCCAGGGCATGGGCGTTGTCGGCCTGTCTGCGAATGCTCTCGCGCAGGCGGACTTCAGCCAGCGAAAGCTCGTACTGAACGGATGCCACTGCCCGCGTTACCTCGTCCCTCATCACCGCCTTCTGCTCAGCTGCGTAACTTTGGCGAAGGTGGCGGGACGCCTCCAAGAAGTCCGAATACCCGGACAGGGCAAAGAAGCCCCCCACCGCAATGATGGTGACCGCCGAGATGGCGACGAGCCGCCACAACAGGGAGGAAAGGAAGGTCTTTCCCTGTCCGGTTCTCATGATCCCCCCTGGTTGTGAAAAGACTCAGCCTGAGTGAGTTGCCCGCTAGGAGTCATGTCAAGATTGACGTATGCCACTGTATCAACTGGTTTGGTGCATAATCGTTCATTACTGCGGCAAGAAAATTCTCGCTGGCGTCCGCCATAGCATACCCCGGCCAACAGAAGAGTTGAATCACGATAAATGATGAATCAAATTGGGAAATCACGTCCTATTGCCGCTTTCAGTTCAATAAACCTCCTTTCAAGCTCTGGGAGGAGACTTTTGAGCAGGGCAATATCTAGGCTGATTCCTGCGTGTTCCATTTTCAAGGCAACATCCCGAAGATAGTTTCCGCTGACATTCGCAGCAGCACCTTTGATACTGTGAGATATCCGCTCAGAAGCATTAATGTCATTTGTTAGCAGACTCTCGCGAAGATACTCTATCTGCATGGGAATGTCTTCAAGGAAGGCCAAGATGACATCACGCGCCAAATCCTGATCGTCCATCATCCTGTGCATCATGCATTGTTTATCGAATACGAGTTGTTTATGATCCGTGTTTGCCGTCTCTGCGGTCTCTGCCGGGGAGGAAGCAGCCTGATCTGCCGAATCCTCAGCATGATTCGGCATCCACTTGGCTATGATCTCTGAAATAATCTTGGCAGAAATAGGCTTCGTCACATAGTCATTCATGCCTATTTCCAAGCATTGCTCCCGATACCCATGCATGGCGTGCGCGGTCATGGCGATGATCGGGATGGCAGGATCCAGCACCTCGCTGTGGGTTCTACGGACCTGCCTTGTCGCCTCGAAACCGTCCATCACAGGCATCTGCACGTCCATGAGCACCATGTCGTAGGGAATGCTCCTGAGCGCCTGCAAGGCCTCGACGCCGTTTGCGACCGCATCCGCACGCATGCCCAGTTTGGTGAGAATTCCCACAGCCACTTGCTGGTTGGTGATGTTGTCTTCCGCGATGAGAATGCGTCCGGTGCGTGGTAAAGGAAGCACCCGCTCCCGGGCTGATTGCCGCGTGATGATCTGCGAATTTTCCGCGCGCGTGGTGTCAGACAGGACACGTTGCAGGATGTTCAGCAGATCCCTGCGCCGTATGGGTTTGAGCGCATAGGCCCGAAACCCGGCATCCTGAAAGAGTTTAGCGTCGCCGTGGGCCCCCATGGAGGTCAGCATGACCATCGCGACGTCGGCAAGGCGGGGGTCCGCCCTGATGGCCCGGCCAAGAGCCAGGCCGTCCATGCCCGGCATCTGCATGTCAATGACGGCCAGATGGTACGGGTCATTCTCCTCCAGTCCCTGGTAAAGCGCCCCCAGGGCCTGCGGCGCTTCCTGGACTTCGAAGGGGCGCATACCCCAAGTGGTCATATTGATCGTCAGGATTTCGCAATTAGTCATATTGTCGTCCACAACAAGGGCCCGCACACCATGCAGAATCGTCGGAGATTGCGTATCTTGCGCGCAGCGTTTCTGTTTACCCATCAAGATGGTGAACCAGAATTCCGCACCCTGCCCCTCCCTGCTGTTGACCCCTATCTCCCCGCCCATCATCTCCACGAGCTGTTTGGAGATGGACAGTCCCAATCCGGTGCCGCCATAGTTGCGCGTGGTCGAGTAGTCCGCCTGGGAGAACTTTTCGAAGAGCATGGCGTGTTTTTCTTCAGGGATGCCAATGCCCGTATCGCGCACCGAAAAGCACAAGAGACAGTCGTCATCACGCTCCTCGCCCAGGGTGACCTTGACGCTCACCTCCCCCGAGCCAGTGAACTTGATAGCGTTTCCGACAAGATTGTTGAGTACTTGACGCAGCCGCCCTGGGTCGCCGCGCAAAGAGATGGGGACATCCGTATCGACGAAACAGAAAAGTTCCAGCCTTTTCTCCTGGGCTCGTACGGCCATGGCTTCAGAGAATTCGTCGACGAGGTCCAACAGGTCGAAATCGAGGATTTCCAGATCGAGTTTCCCGGCCTCTATCTTGGAAAAATCCAAAATGTCGTTGATGAGACTGAGGAGAGATTCCCCGCTTGAGCGAATCACCTCGACGTAGTGCTGTTGTTCGTCCGTGAGATCGGTCCCAAGCAGTAGTCCGGTCATCCCGATGACGCCGTTCATGGGTGTGCGTATTTCATGGCTCATATTGGCCAAAAATTCGCTTTTCGCCTGGGTGGCGGCCTGGGCCTGGCCCAGCGCCTGATCCAGGGCGATATTATTGACCTCCATCTGCTGGGCAAATTCCTCCAGGCGTTCCTGGGCTCTCTTGTGATCGGTCATATCGGTGTGGGAACCGGCCATGCGAACTGGCGCCCCCGCATCGTTGCGCACCGCCTCTCCACGGGCAAGTATCCATCGGTACGAGCCATTCTTGTGACGCATTCTGAATTCAATACTGTAGCGCTCAACGTTTGAAGAAAGATACTGATCAAGATATTCTGAGACCCGTTGCTTGTCTTCAGGATGGAGAAGTGTTTCAAAAGTGCTAAAAGCGTTTTCCAGCTCGTCGTCACGATATCCAAGTTGCTCTTTCCATTTGCGCGAGAGGTAAAGGGTGTTTGTCCGTAAATCCCAATCCCATATTCCGTCATTTGAGCCGTTTACCGCCAGTTCAAACTGTTCCCTGGACCGTTGCAGTTCAGACTCGGCAGCCTTCCTGACCCTGATATCTATAAAACATTCCAGGTATTTCTGTTTGCCTTGAACAATAATCGGATTGACTGTTTTAAGGACAGGAATTTGCGTTCCGTCGGCACAAAGCATGATTCGGTCAGAGTTGTCCACTGTCTGCCCAAGATCACCGATTGGGCAGGTGCATTCAGTGGCTGGGCAAAGAAATTGGTGACAGCGATTGCCCTGGATTCGATCCGTATCTGCCCCAAACATGCTTGCCGCAGCAGTGTTGACGAATTCAATCTGTCGTGACTCCGCATCAATGATAGCCATGCCAATGGGGACGCTCTCCATGATGGTGCGTTGTACCTCTTCGCTGTCCCGTTGTCTGGCCTCCGCATTTTTGCGATCCGTGATGTCTAGCGTAAACCCCTGGTAATGCAGGACATGGCCATCTGTATGGCGTACGACTCTGGCATTTCGTGATGCCCAAAATGTTGAGCCATCGCGACGTCGAAGCTGGCACTCGTGGTTGGCGACCCATCCGTTAGTGTTCAATAACTGTACAAAACTCTCCCTGTCCGAAGGGTTAGCGTATGTTTGTGTGGCGATGTCCGTAATGGATGACACTAACTCTTCAGGGGAGGTATATCCGTACATCCTGGCCAGTGCGGGATTGACAAATAAATATTTGCCTTTGGGGGTTGATTTGAAAAAACCAATAGGCGCCTCATGGAGGATGCTGTCTGTTTCGTCAGAGTCCATTTTGGGGGACGCCTGATGAAGCGAATGGCGAGGCGACATGTCTGACTCCTCTGATTTATTAATGCGGATGGCGACGCCAGAACTAGGAAGTGTTCTTGATGGGTTTATCCCCCATCACCCTCTCCATGGCGGCCAAAACATCTGCAGTATCAACTGGTTTGGCGATGTAATCGTTCATCCCTGCGGCGAGAAACTCTTCCCTGTCACCCGCCATGGCGAATGCCGTCATGGCGATGATCGGGATATCCGCCCTGGCCCAGCCTGCCTCACCAGTTCTGATGCGTTTGGTGGCCTCAACCCCATCCACCACGGGCATTTGCACATCCATGAGAACGAGGTCAAAATCCATTTCCCGCAATGCGGCCAAGGCTGCCTCACCATCACGCGCCACATGCATCCGGTGCCCCTTTTTTTCTAAATGCCTGGAGATCGCCAGGGAACTCACCATGTCATCCTCGGCTATCAGGATATGGAATCCCCCTTGCGCAGAGGCGCTCACGGCTCTTGTGGCTTTCTGCTCGTCCATCACACTCGAAGGCCTGAGTTTGAAAGGCAGAGCGACGAAAAAGGTCGTTCCCACCCCAAGCTCGCTCGCGACACTGATGGTCCCTCCCATGAGCTCCACGATGCGCTTGACGATAGACAGTCCAAGACCAGCCCCCTGGTAACGGCGAGTGTAGCCCTGACTGGCCTGGACGAACGGTTCGAACAGCTTATCAAGGATGTTCTCGTCCATGCCGCACCCAGTATCCGAAACGGTAAAAAGCACATGGGTCTCCCCGGAGCGACGTGACGGCAGGGAACTCACCTCCAGAGTGATGCTGCCCGTTGTCGTGAACTTGAAGGCATTGCCGATCAGGTTGGTTAGAACCTGCTGGAGTCGGACGCTGTCGCTGAGGACTGAGTTGGGCAGGCCGGGATGCAGCGTAGCCTGAAAACGGACTCCCGTCTGGAGCGAGACGGGTTCGTGAAGTGCGGCGATTTGTTTCACCAAGGCGTCCAGTGCGACGGTCTCAACCTGCATCTGGAGCTTGCCCGCCTCCACCCTGGAGAGATCCAGGATGTCCGACAACAGCCGTGTCAGCCTCTTGCTCGACTCCATGGCCAGTCCAATAAACTGGCCCTGCTCATCATCAAGAGGGGTGTCCTGCATGAGTTGAAGCATGCCAATGACACCGTTGAGCGGCGTTCTGATTTCATGGCTCATGTTGGCCAGGAATTCGCTCTTGGCGCAACTGGCGGCTTCTGCAGACTCCTTGGCAGACGTCAACTGGATTTCTAGGGCTTTTCGTTGGGTCAAATCATCCATGACCCAGATGGCCCCCTTGCTCAGATCCGTTTGATCCAGAGCTTTACCTGAAATCATGGCCCAAATCGGGGCGCCATCTTTCTTTTTGAGAAGGTACTCTATTTGAACTTGATCGTTTTGGCTCAGCGCTTTGTAATATCGCTCGCCAAAGTCGACATAATGCGCCTCGTCTATGTGGAATTCTCTCACATCGACACCTGTAAGTTTTTGAGCTGATTCATACCCTAAAAGTTCAGCAAGTCGATCATTCCCGCGTATAACAATTCTGTCTCCGTTAATATGCATAATTCCAATTTGTGAATTATCAAAAATGGTTTCGAGTTCCTTCTTTGCCTGCAATAGCGCATCCTCAGAGCGTTTTTGAATAGTGATATCTCGAAATTCCACCGTCCTGACTATCCGGCCTTGGTAGGGGATGTTCCGCGCTTCCAGGCGCAAAGGGTATTCCTCACCGCTCTTTCGGACTCCAAATGCTTCGTAGGGCTTCTCATAGCCGGAGAGAATGTTCCCCATGACCTCGCTGCGCGACCTTTCGGCGATGAGCAGCAGTCCGTCCATGCCTACAAGCTCCTCCTGGGTGAAACCTGACATCTCCGAGAGTCCCTGGTTGCAGTCCAGGATGACGCCCTTGTCATGAATGGCGATCCCCCCGAAAGAGGCGTTGTGCAGGGCCTTGAAACGTTCCTCGCTCTCCTTGAGGGCTTTCTCGCTTCTGCGGCGCTCTGTAACGTCTACCCCCATGCAGGTCACGTCTATGGGGTATCCTCGGGGGTCCAGGGTGAGCACGTTGGACCATGCCACAGTCAAACATTCCCCGTTGCGGTGCAGGATGTCGTTTTCGTAGTTGGAGTAGCCGTGATCATGCACTTGGTTCATGACGGTCTCAAAAACTCCCTGAATCTGATCATGAACATTCGCGGGAAGGAAGGTTTCGAACCAATTTCTGCCCAGCACCTCGTCACGTTTCCAACCAGTCAGTTCGAGAAAATGATTATTGGCAAAGGTAATCTTGCCGGATGGATCAAGGGAGATGCCAACTTGGGGGGCGTTAATCAGTATATGTCGCCATTTGCCCTCAGACTTAACCAGGGCTTCCTCGATTTGCTTTCGCGTCGTGATGTCCGTAATCCCTTCCAGCACCTTGACCACGTTGCCGGATGCATCAAGGACAGGCTGGGCTGAAATCGAGTACCAACGACCAGTTTTCTTACGGTATCGTTCAAGCTGGCATGCTTCTCCGGTCTCAAAGGCCTTGAGAGAGGGACAGCCTTCGCACGGTTTCACACGTCCTGCATAGAACTCGTAGCAAACAGCATCTATAGGATTCCCTTCGGGAAACATGTCCCGGGCATGCTCGTTGACCCAGTCCACGGTAAGGTTTTTGTTGATGAGGATGAGGCCCGTGTCGAGGGAGGCGAGAATGCCGCTGAGCTTATCGCGCTCTTTCTGGATCTCCATATCCTTGAGCTTATGCTCTGTCTGGTCACGCGATATATGCAGCACGCCAACCACTTCACCATAACTATCGCGCCTTGGGTAATAGGAGACATGCATATAGCGGCGTCCATGAGCCGGAAAATCCACCCATGCCTCATACGAAACATGTTCGCCAGCCAGACAGCGTTCCAGGTGCGGCCTGAGGCTTGATTGAAAAACGTCCTCGCCAAGCAATTCGAGCACGTGCAATCCTGCTATTTCCTCAACCTGTCTTCCGAAGTAGCGCGAGTAAGCGGCATTAACGGATTGATAAACGAGGTTGCAGTCTATAAACGATGCCGGGTCTTCGGCAGCATGAAAGAACTCGACAAATGATGGCCCAAAAATTGATGACGAAGGCGAGTTCGCAACCTGCTCAAGTTGGGTGATGCGTGTGCGGGCAGCATCAAGTTCGGCCAGGAGCTTTTCCTTAGTTTTGCTATCGTCAGCGCCCATTCTCGGTCATCTCCGTACGTACGGTTTGCGGGTTAACCTTGTCCTGTCACCGGCCAGCTTGCCGCTGGCTGAGCACCTCATTGCCTCCATAAGCGACTTCCCTGGAACGTAATCCCCTGTTTTCCAATCCCAGCCAGCGCTCATCACCTCGCAGCATCTTTCGCTCAAGAGACCAACGATATTACAGGTTGGATTGCAATCACATACCCCGCCATGAGTGATTATCCTCCCGGCAGTTCCAGACATAGAGCTCTTCTTGTTAAGACTTCCCATTTTGCATAAAGAAATCGCACATAAAATGCGTTCATGATAATAATGGGGGGGAGTTTCCAACCTTATCTCCACCATAAAACAAAAACCCCGACCGAAGCCAGGGTTTTCCTCTATCCCACACATCGACGCATCGGTCGGGGCCAGCTCCGGGCATCCCCGGTGAAGGGGCGAAGCCACCGACGCATATTCTGCATGAGATGGAATCCGTGACAGTTTGAAACTGCTGCGGCAGGTCACGGTCTACTCATGGATGACGGTGTCGAAGTTTCGCCTGACAGCCTCGACCGCCGCCTCGTTTCGCCGGGCAGCGCCGCGTTGAGAAAGAGGGTGTCGTCATCCCACAGGGGTATCCTGCCGGACGTGTTCGAGAAGGGCTCAGGGCGACACCTCCGGCCCAACGCAGCCCCTCGGGCATCGCCTCCAGAGCAGGCATGGGCACGTACGCTGGACGGGCAAGGCCAGGTCGCCGCGCTAGGGCGGGGAAGCGAAACTGGAAAAGCCGTTTGGCCGCGTGAAAAGTTCCTAGATGTACGCGCTGAGCATCTCGGCGCTCATAGGACAACAACGTTGCACATATCCTGAGCAGTTCAGGGCTCATTTTCCTGAGCCCACCAGCGGCAGTCGTCTGTCTACACGGAAGAAGACGAGGAACCGGCTCTTGTCTTTCTGCTCCAGTTCCTTGGGATAACAACGACGGCACAAGGAGAAGAGCAACTCGGAGTCCTGCTCTTCGCGCAGTTTCGTCAGGGCCAGTCGCATTCCCTTATAACCCGGACCTTCTTCCAAGAAGAGAACGTGGGCCTTTGGGTTCTCCTCCACGTTTTGATGGCTGAGCCTGCTGTTCATGATAATCGCCAGGGAGCCGTCGTCCATGATGTGCGGTTTGGAATAGACGGCGGCGTTTACTTCTCCGTTCTTATTGGCTGTAGACAGCACCACGAAACCATTGGTCTTCTCAAAATAATCTTTCAGATCCATACGTTACCATCCTTAGCATGTTGATGGGTTGAACACTCTTTTGTTGTCCCTTTCCATTCGCTAGGCCGATCCAATGGATGCATTGAAGAAAAGAGCGTGCATTAAGGTGACGTATATGTAACTTGGATTGACCCAATTTCGGTGGCCGGCCTCCTTTTAGGAGGAGAATTTCACAGTGGGGACGAAAAACTGAACAGAAATTATGGCTCAAACTTTATTCATATTCCAGCAAAGTATCCAGCGACGACAATTAGCATCGAAAAATGACTCAAAATCCGAATTCAAAAAGTGGGCCCCTTCATCGGCTGATGTCATGGCTATATCATCCACATTCCAGACGACGAGCCGGAACTGAAGAGTCAGCCTCTCGCCATCGGATAAAAACACACTGCATTACGAAGGCAGGTCGGTCAAGGACAAGTGGAGTCTTCGGAGGAACCGCGCGGGCCGAGCTTTAGTCAATTGGGTGGATACCCCGGCGGATATCCCATACCGTGTATCCGGATGCATCTGTTTGCATCCCCATGCAGGGCTATCTTGCTGAACGCCTTGGCGGGCGAGGCATCCCGGGGTGCGACGCGGCGCTTGCCTGCCCGGGGGCTGCAGGATGGGCAATTTCCCCGGAGTCGGCACGCTAATGCGACTACCCGGGGCGCCCAAGAGATGTCTGAACATTGCAGCGACTACTCGATCTGCAGTGAAGCGATAAACGCCTTGATCGCATCCCGCACGTTCCGGTAATGCCCCAGGGCCTCCTCGTCTGATTGCGCATCCCTGGCCAGAGACGGCGGATCGTCGAAGCCGACGTGGATGCGGCGCGCCCTGCCCGGAAAATAGGGGCAATTTTCATTGGCGTGGCCGCACAGGGTGACGATCATGTCGAATTCCTGGGTGGGAAGTTCGTCCACGGTCTTGGACCGCTGCCCCGCTATGTCCACCCCGGCCTCGGCCATGGCCGTGACGGCCAGCGGGTTGAGGCCGTGTTTCTCCACGCCTGCGGAATACGCGTCGAGATCGGGACGCAACGCACGGGCGAAGCCTTCCGCCATCTGGCTGCGGCAGGAGTTGCCCGTACACAGGAAAAGCACCTTTTTCTTCGGCTCCATGTTCCTCCCTCGTTATGGTTTGCGCCTGACGTGGCACACGCCGCCAAGCGTCGGCACGGCATGCGGGAAAAACTTCTTTTTGAAATACAGGGCCACGCCCACCAGGGCGATGAGCACCGGGACCTCCACCAGGGGGCCGATGACGGCGGCGAAGGCCTCGCCGGAGTTGATGCCGAAGACCGCGATGGCCACGGCGATGGCCAGCTCGAAGTTGTTGGAGGCGGCGGTGAAGCTTAGCGTCGTGGCCTGCTCGTAGGTGGCCCCGGCCTTATACGACAGGAAAAAGGACGCCAGGAACATGACCAGGAAATAGATGGTGAGCGGAATGGCGATGCGGATGACGTCAAAGGGCAGTTGCACCACCTTGTCCCCCTTGAGGGAGAACATGACCAGGATGGTGAACAGCAAAAAGACCAGGGTCAGGGGGCTGATCTTGGGGATGAACACCCGCTCGTACCAGTCGCGGCCCTTGAGCCGAAGCCCCGCAAACCGGGTGATCATGCCCGCCAGGAAGGGGATGCCCAGATAGATGAACACGCTCTCGGCGATCTGGCCCATGGAGATGTCCACCACCACGCCCGAAAGCCCGAACCAGCCCGGCAGGACGGTGATGAAGATGTAGGCGTAGGCCGGAAAAAATAGCACCTGGAAGATGGAGTTGAAGGCCACCAGCCCGGCGCAGTATTCGCTGTCGCCCCTGGCCAGGTCGTTCCAGACGATGACCATGGCGATGCACCGGGCCAGGCCGATGAGGATGAGGCCCACCATGTACTCGTGGTGGCCGGACAGAAAGGCGATGGCCAGCCCGAACATGAGGATGGGGCCGATGATCCAGTTCTGGACAAGCGACAGGGTCAGAACCCGGACGTTGCGGAAGACCTGTCCGAGCTCCTCGTATTTCACCTTGGCCAGGGGCGGATACATCATGAGGATGAGCCCGATGGCGATGGGGATGTTGGTCGTGCCCGCCTGAAACGAGTCGATGACGTCCTTGACGCCGGGATAGAGATAGCCGCCTCCGACGCCGACGAACATGGCCAAAAAGATCCATACCGTCAGATACCTGTCCAGGAAGGACAGTCTTTTCACCACGGAATCGGTCATATGCCGTCTCCTTGTCTGGTAGTGTCCGAATCGGCGCACGTGGCGGCGGTTTTCGCCTTGATATGGGCGCACAGCCGGGCGTAATCATCCCGGGCGGCGGGTTGGTCGGGCAGGGTCTCCCGCAACGCCGCCAGCACCCGGCGCTGGACGGCGTCCGCCGGTTCGGCCAGCCGGTAATACACCCACTTCCCCTTCCGTTTCCCTGTCACCCAATCGGAATTGCCCAGATAGACCAAGTGCCGCGACACCCGGGATTGCGGCAGTTCAAGCGCCGCCATCACGTCGCAGACGCACAGTTCGCCGTGGTCCAAAAGTCGCACGATGCGCAGCCGGGTCGGATCGGACAAGGCCTTGAGCCGTTTCGCGATTTCGTCCATGGATTTATCATATTCGCATATGCGGGTATGTCAAATACCAGGTGCTCACCTCGCACCTGCAAAGAGAGCAGGCACAATAGGAAGGCGGCCTCTCCCCCGGAAGGCGCTTCTGTGATAAATCCGTGACTTCGCCGTGGAGGCCCGCCGCCAACGCAGCCTGAAGTCACGACGTGTCAGGAGGACCTAGGAGCGTTTCCCGGCGATATCTCTTTTAAGCACGCAAAAATACCACGCGGCAAGGCCAAGCAGCACGAACACGCCGTCCCGAAAAAGATACCACATCATGTCGCCGCCGCCTTCCCTGGCCGTCGAGAAACAGCCGCACCCGACGTCGATGCCGCGAAAGGCGTTCACGACCAGGGCGGTCCAAAAGACGAGCAACAGCGCATTGACCAAAAACAGGGCGCCCTCCAGCCATTTTCCCGCCGCAAGCAAAAGCCCCAGGATCAACTCCAGCCAGGGCAGGACGATGGCCGCCGGATTGACCAGAATGTCCGGCAGAATGCGGTAGTCCTTGATGATCGCGGCGAAATCCGCCGGATGCAGGATTTTGTCGTAGCTGGCGTACAAAAAGATGCCCGCCACGAGCATGCGAAGCGCCGCCGCCGCTATTTTCACTTGGCGCACTCCACGCAGAACGTGTCACGAACGCCCAAAAGGCTCTCCAACTGCTGGCCCTTCTCCACCGGAAGGCGCTCATCGTTCCAGACGGTCCAGCCGTTTTTCAAGACGAACACGTTTTTCACGCCGCGACTTGTCAAGAGCCTGGCCACATCCGTACTCAGCGGGCAGCGCTCCCCGTCGCAATAGGTGATGACCGCGTCCACCTTCCCGAACCGGTCGGCAAGCTTCGGATAGATCAGGTCGAAATCGTCCACCGGGACGCTCACCGCGCCCTGGATGTGGCCGTCGGCGAATTCAAAGCCCGATCTGGCGTCGATGAAAAGCGCCCGTTTGGAGGCGAAAAGCAGCAGGGCGTCCTTTATGGCGATCTCCCCCGACTCCGACGGCAGGGTGACGGCGCTCTCCTTCGCCTGGACCACCGGCAGGCCGTCCGGGCGGACAAGATTCACTCCCAGTCCGCACAGGATCGCCATCACGACGATGTACGCCGATTGGACGACCGTGTTTCGTACGCGATTCATGTTACGCCTCACGATTCGATAAAGGGTCGGATGATGAAGTATGTTCCCAGCAGGGCGATTAGGCCCCCGGCCAGCTTCCGGAATCGGCCGCTGGCCTCGTGGAAGGAACTCCTGGCCAGCATGCGTCTGACCCAGGCCGTGGAGCTTCCGGCCGCCACGATGGGCAGACAGTGCCCGATGCCGAAAAGCAGGATGAAAAGCAACCCCGTGGCCAGCCTGTCCTGGATGGTGATGACGGCCAGGATGGGGGCGATGAACCCGAAGGTGCAGGAGCCGGACAGGGTGCCGTAGCCAAGGCCCAGGGCGAAGGCCCCGGTAAGCCCCTTGAGGCGGATCTTTCCCAAAAGGCTGCCGGACATGGAGCAGCGCGCCACCCCGAGCATGTCCAGGGAGACCCAGACCAGGACCAGCCCGATGAGAACCGTCCACCACGAGCCGACGTCGCCCAGCATCCGGCCCAAAAGGGCGCATATCACGCCCACCGTTGCGATGGTGATGAAAAGCCCAAGCGTGAAAAGGACCGCATACAGCGCCGCGCTGCGGCCCGTCGCCGACTCGTCCTGGCCGCCCACATAGCCCACGATGAGCGGGATGGAGGCCAGGTGGCAGGGACTCAGCAGCACGCTAAAAAGGCCCCACAAAAAGCACCCCAGGGCGGCGATGGCCGTGCCGCCGGTCATCCACTGGTTAACGGTCAGAAAGAATTGGTCCATGGTCATCCCTTGCGAGGCCGACATTCACCGGACTGCCCGGCCCGGGGAGGTTCGCCGCAGCCGCAGGCCCATCCCGGCCGACGCGGCCTGTGCGGTTTCGGGCGTCAGGCCGGTTTGATCCAGGACAAAAATTCCTTCTTGGAAGGAACCTTGCCCACGGATTTTACCTCGCCGTCAATGACCACGGCCGGGGTGGAGAACACCCCGTAGCCCATGATCTCCTTCAAATCCGAGATCTTCTCCACGTTGGCCGCAACGCCCGATTCCCGGACCGTGTCCATGGCCAGCTTCTCCACTTCCTTGCATTTGGGGCATCCCGGCCCCAGAACCTTGATGTCCATACGATATCTCCTTTTTAGACGAGCAGGTTGAACAGATAGCCCACGAAAAGGATGCCCAGGCCGACGACCCCGGCGAACGCCGCGATGAGCCGGAGCTTTAAGACCTTGCGAAGTATCACCATCTCCGGCAGCGACAGGGCGATGACCGCCATCATGAAGGCCAAAACCGTGCCCAGGGCCGCGCCCTTGCCCAAAAGGGCCTCAACCACCGGCACGATGCCCGCCGCATTGGAATACATGGGAATGCCGACAAGGACCGCCACGGGCACGGACCACCAGGCCCCCTTGCCCATGATCTGGGCCATGAACCCTTCCGGCACGTAGCCGTGGATGCCCGCGCCCACGGCGATCCCAAGGACCACATACGGCCAGACCTTGCCCACGATGTCTTTTACCGCCGCCAACCCGGCCGCGATCCGTTCGGAAAACGGCATTTTCGTGTCCGGAACCTGGTTTGGGTCCGAACGCATGGCTCGCACCCAGTCCTCGATCTGATTTTCGAGGCCAAGCTTCCCGATCACCCACCCGGCGACTATGGCGATGGACAGCCCGGTGACCAGGTACAGCGCCGCGACCTTCCATCCCAGAAGGCCGTAGAGCAAGACCAGGGCGATCTCGTTGACCATGGGGGCGGAGATGAGAAAGGAAAACGTGACCCCAAGGGGGACCCCGGCGGTGACGAAGCCGATGAAAAGCGGCACCGCCGAGCAGGAGCAAAACGGCGTGACGATGCCCAAAAGCGCGGCCATCACGTTTCCGGCCGACTCCCGCTTCCCGGCCAGCACCCGCCGCGTGCGCTCCGGGGTGAAATAGGAGCGCAGGACGCCCACGCCAAAGACCACCAGGGTCAGGAGCATGAGCACCTTGGGGGTGTCGTAGAGAAAAAACTCCACGGCCTCGGCGGCGTGCCCGCCTGGCTCCAGGCCGAACACGTCCAGGGTCAGATACCGGGCCACGGCGGCCAACTGGCCGTACGCCAGCCACCACACGACCAGGGACGGCGCCAGCATCGCCAGATACTTCATAAGGCGGGGGCGTTCCTGCGGGCTGATTTCTTCCAGGGGCGTCGCCTCCTGGGCGCAGTCGCACGGTTTCGCATCGCATTTTTTCATCGTCGCACCATTTTCCCAACTGACTACACCAGCATGTGGATGTTTATTCCGTGAGCAGCTTTTCCAGGATGGCCACAATGGACTGTTTGTCCATGAAACCCTCGTGCCGCCCAACCTCTTTGCCGTTTTTGTCGTAGAAGATCTGGGTCGGAATGGCCTTGATGCCGAAAAGCGGCGTCTGGTCCGGCCGTTTCCAGACATCGATGAACACGATGGCCGCCCGGTCCTTGTACTCTTTCTCCAACTCTTCCAGGATCGGGGTCATCATCTTGCAGGGGATGCAGGACTTGGCCCCCAGGTCCACCATGGTGACCATGCCCGGCACGGGTACCTGGATGTCGCCCTGGCGCGTCGTCTCCGCCAACGGACGTGAAGGGGTCGGTTCCGTCTCGGAGACGGCGCCCTTTGGAGGCTCGGCGCTGTCGCAGGAGGACAGAAAGAGGGTTCCTGTCAGCAGCAGGGCCAGAAGAAGCCATTTTGAAATGCGTACGGCCGCCGTGTACATGGCGTTACTCCGAAAAAAGCGGGGCGATTTTTTGGGCCATGGCCGCGACATGCTCGTCATCCACCGGCGTGTTCCCCTTTTCGCAGCCCAGGTCCGTCAGCCGGACATGGACGAAATCATTGAATCCGGCCTCTTTCAGGGTCTTGGCGGCGCAGTTTAAGGGACAGCCGTCGATGGCCAGTATCTTCGACGCGGCCTCGGTGGATTTGACGATGCCGCTCACCCGGCCGCCGATCCCGGCCAGACAGAACATCTTGCCCACGCCGTCCCGGGTCAGCTTCCGGGCGGTCAGGTCGGCCACGGCCCCCACGTCGGCCCCGCCGGAACAGGAAAAAATCAGTCTGGGCGCAGTGGAGCAGGCGCAGCTTTGTTCTTGAGCCATTGTCATGTCCTCCATGTGTTTAAGGAAATCGGTTTCAAGGCGTCGACTTCAGCCGCCGGAGGCACGTCCCGGCAATCCCGGGCACGGCGCCGTCCCTGGCGCCGTCTTTTCCTCCCGTCTGGGACCGCTCCCCTTCCCCGGCCCTTACGTGTTCCCAGGGAAACCACTATTTGGCTATTTCGCCAACCAAAGAGCAAAAAAATATTACTCCCCGGCCCGGATCACCGATTCGATGCACGCAAAAAAGTTCAGCACGCACGGCGTCTTGAGTCGGTAGTAGACCTGAAGGCCACGTTTTTCGTCCATCACGATGCCGCTTTTTTTGAGCAGCGACAGGTGCTTGGAGACGGTTGAGATGTCGTGGCCCACAAGCTCGGTCAGCTCGCACACGCACCGCTCGCCCCGGGACAACTCGTCCACGATCAAGAGCCGGGAGGGGTGGGCCAGGGCCTTGATGACCCGCGCCCGCTGCGCAAACGTCTCCCGGGTCGGCCGGGTTGCGATTTTCAGTTCCTGCATGGCATCCTCTTGGCGAAATAGCCAAATAACAATAGACAGCCGTCTCCCGCCTGTCAATACGCCTCGCAAAGAAACCCCGGCCAAAGCCGGGGTTCCCGCCATCCCGCTCGTCGCGGCGGCAAAGCGCCCCGGGTTTTGGTCCGTCCGCCGGTCGGGCGGTGTTGACGCAGGGGACCGGGCTGCCTATTTACTGTCCTCGTTTTTCCAGATCACGATTGCAGAGGTGTTCATGGCGCGCATGCTGCCGCTTCTCGTGGCGCTTTTTCTTTTTGGTTGCGATAACGCCGACATCGGATTGATGGCGGACGCGGCCCTGGACACGGTCAAGGCCGCCACGTTGACCAATGAGCAAGTAAACGAGATCTCCCGCCGCGCCGCGCTGGCCGCTGACGGGAAACATCGCCTTGCACCGCAAGGAAGCGCCTACGACCAGCGGCTTCGGCGGCTGGTCGCCGGGCACGCGACACGGGACGGGCGCGATTTCAACTATACGGCGTACCTGACCGAGGTTCCCAACGCCTTCGCCATGGCCGACGGCAGCATCCGGGTAAACAGCGGTCTGATGGACATCATGACCGACGAGGAGATGCTTTTCATCCTCGGCCATGAAATGGGACACGTGGTCAAAAACCATTCGCGGAAGAAACTGATGCTGGCCTTGTCCGCGAGCGCCCTGCGTAAAGGCCTCGCCGCCCAGAACAATGAAGTCGGCCAGATCGCCGCATCCGTGATCGGCGCGTTTTCCGAGCAGTTGGCCAACGCCCAATTCTCCCAGCATGAGGAACGCCAGGCCGATAGCTACGGGGTGGCCTTTCTGGAAGACATCGGACTCGACAAAGCCGCCGCAGTGTCCTCGCTGAACAAACTGGCCGCCCTCGCCGGACAGCATACGTTTCTTTCCAGCCATCCCCACCCGGAGGCGCGGGCCAGGCGGCTGCTCGCCGCGAAATCAACCGAAACGGAGGCGGAGGAACTGGCGCCTGACGACAGGCCGGACGGCGGCCGATGGGACACGATCAGGGCCATCCTGGCCTCGCTTTGGGACCAGGCCCGCGCGATGCTGCAACGATTCGGATAAGAAGAAATGGATTGCGGGTTCCTTCACGGCCGAACGGATTGTCGGAACACGCCGCAGCGACGGCCCCTTGGACCTTCGGGCGGATACCCCGGGGGATGTCGCACGCCACGCATCCGGATGTATCTGGATGCGTCCCGGCGTAGGGCTATCCTGCCGCGCCCCTTGGCGGGCGTGGCCTCGGGGCGCTAAGGCGCGTCCCCGCACGCCGGGAGCAGATACTCCGAAAATCTCTCCTGCCCGGGCCTCAATTTTTCCGCCTTTGCCGCCAATCCAGGCGACTCGCTCCAAACGCCCGCTTCTTCCGGCCACGATCCGGGCCGGGGCCGCTTGAACGCAATAATATATGCTTCAGGAATCTCTGTACTTGATCCCGATCCCGACTTCCGGCAAGAACCAAGTATTCGTGAGCGTTTCGGACACGGGCCGTCAGACTCGAGCCCTGGAGGGAAGGATCTTTGGAGTCCATCGAAGGCTACGACATCATCGAAAAAATCGGTGAAGGCGGCATGGGGCAGGTCTTCCGGGCCGTGCACCGACGGCTCGACCGGCCCGTGGCCATCAAACGGCTGTCGCCGCACCTCTCCCACAACCAGGACATGCTGCGGCGCTTCCTCCTGGAGGCCCGCCTCCAGGCCCGCCTGACCCACCCCAACGTGGTCAACATCTTCGACCTCATCGAAAACGATCAGGGGATCTTCCTGGTCATGGAATACGTGGAAGGCCAGACCGCCAGGGACATGCTGCTCGGGCGCGGCAGGCTCTCCATACCCGAGGCGCTCCTGATCGCCGAGGGGGTCTTAAGCGGCCTGGCCTTCATGCACAAAAACGACGTGGTGCACCGGGACATCAAGCCCAGCAACATCATGGTCTCCACGTCAGGCACGGTCAAAGTCACGGATTTCGGGATCGCCCGGCTGGTCAACGAGGAAACCGGGTTGACGCGCTTCGGCGGCGGCATCGGCACCCTGCATTACATGGCCCCCGAGCTCATCAAGTCAGGCGAGGTAAGCTTTTCCATCGACATCTACAGCCTCGGGGCCACCCTGCACGAACTGCTCTCCGGCGCGCCGCCGTTTATCGGCAATACCGACCTGGAAATCATGATGGGGCACCTGGAAAAGTCCCCCCCCGAACTGATCCTGCCCGGAGATGACGAGGCGACCAACCTGTGCCGCAGCCTCGTGGGCACGGCCCTGGCCAAAACCCCGGCTAAGCGGTTCCCGTCGGCCGAGGCCTTTCTGGCCGAGGTGCGCCGGATACGGGAGCTCCTGCCGAAGTCCCAGCCCGCAGCGAACGCCGGGCCGGACGCCGTTTTGCAGCCCGCAGCCGCAAAGCCCGCAGCCCGCGCCCCGGACCAGGCGCCGGAACGCCCCACGTCGTTTACTCCCGTGCCGTCGGCCTCGCCAGCCACTTCCGCCGTCCCGGCGGCGGAGCCCATGGCGAAATCGAGCGCCGCAGAGGCGCCGCGCGGCATGGATGCGCTGGACGCGATGGACGCGATGGACGCGATGGACGCGATGGATGCGGCCAAGGCGCCTGCCGTGTCGCCCCCTCCCAAGGCGCAAGCGACCGCACAGGCCGCTTCCGGCAAGCGGGGGCTTTGGATCGGTCTTGCCGCCGTCGGTCTGGCCGGGGCGGCCCTTTTCCTGGCCCTGCGCCCAGGAGCCGACACCCCGCCGCCGCCCCAATCCCCGGCCGTCCTGACGGCCCCGGCCCAGCCGATCGACACGGCGCCGTCGGCGCCCCCGGCAGCCCAAAGCATCCCGGCCGCTCCGGCGACTCCGGCAGCCCAAAGCGTCCCGGCCGCTCCGGCGACTCCGGACCTCCCGCAGGATGCCCCGGCAGTCGCGGCGGCGCCGACGCAGCCTGACGCCGTCTTGCCGGGTCAGCCTGTGGAAAAGGGGGCGGAAAAGCCCGCCGAGGCGCCGATGGCGCCTGCCGTCCAGACGCAGGCCCCCCCCGTTCCCGAAACCGCCCCGGAGGCGTCGGCCGCACAGGCCACGCCGGACGTCCCGTCGGCGACGCCCGCGCCTGCCGCTCCCGCCGCCGAGGCTGCGGCGGCGCAGTCCGCCCCGGCTGTCCAAGCCGAACCCCCGACGCAACACACCCAGGCCCCCCCCGCACCGGACGCGCCGCAAAGCATCGTCTATGTGAAGGCCAGCGACGCCCGATTGCGCGAAAAAGCCGATATTTCAAGCGCCATTTTATCCTCCCTTGACCCCGGAACCCCCCTCAGGGTAATAAAAAATGTGGGAGAATGGATACAGGCCAGCACTCCCGACGGCCGAACCGGGTACATCCTGACCCGGCTGACCGCATCTTCGCCGCCTGCGCCTTCGTCGCCTGCGGCCCCGGTGCGGGCCGCAAAACCCGCTCCCCGGCGTCCCCCGAAAACCGCCGGAGAAGACCAGGGATGGAAGATCGCCAAGTAGTTTTGACGGATAACGGCAGGAGGATTCGAATGGCCTTGCGAAACGTGCTTTTGGTTGTCGTCGCGGCGTGCCTCCTGGCGGCCTGCGCGCCAAAGACCCCGCCCCCCCAGGTCCAGGCCCCGACAAGGGCCGAGCCGGGAAGCAAGATCATGACTCCGGCCGAAGAAGTCTTCACCTCCCTGGGCTGCGCCGACAAGCCCCTGCCCCTGCTCGTGGTGGAATCCGATACGCTGACGCCCAACCCGGCTGTCCCCGGGACCGAACTCCAGCATCGTCTGGTCTACGCCTTCTGCCCCAAGCCCGGCGACAAGCCCGAGACCGGCGTCCTGACCCGGTCCCTGTCGCTTAAAGGCAAGATAGTCTTTTCCGACGTGACGACAGGCGTAACGGTCATTCCGGGACGCGTGGCGGTTATTGCCTATCTGACCGTCCCCGCCGGGGCGCAGCCCGGGGCCTACGCCTATGCCGTGGAATACGTCAGCGACGCCGAGGCCAAAAAACGCAAGGCCGCCCGGGTGATCTCCTTTACGGACACCCTCGAACTCAACCTGGAAAAAAAGGACTAGGGGGACATGGCGCGCCCACGGCATGGCCTGCGCAGGCCGGACGACGATCTGGCCCGGGGGGGCGCCCGCCACACGTTTCTCCTGGGGTTTTGGCAATGATCCGGGGCCTTTTCGCCGCCTTTTCCTGCCTGATCCAGGCGTTTCGCCGGATTGGCGGGGGCGTCCCTTTTCGTCCGGTCACGTCTGGCGGACGCGGCGCAGTGACCGTGGAATACGCCCTGGTCATGCTCATCGCGGCGGCCATCCTGGTGGGCGTCGAGGAAGAGATATTTCGGCCCATGGCCAAGGACATCCTCAAAAATTTTATGGAGTTCATCGTCAAACCGGACCCATAACCGACCGAGGGGGAACGCCTCATGAATCGTCTTTCCGACCTGGCATTACGACTCTCTGTACAGACCGAGAACACCGTCCACCGGGTCAAACAGGGAATCAAGAAACGCCTGCGCGACGAGCGCGGCGCGACCACCGTGGAGTACGCCCTGCTCATCGCGGTCATCGTCATCGGCATCATCGCCGCAGCCACGTACATGTTCGACCCGCTCAAGGAATTTTTCAAGGACGTCGTCAAGAAGGTTAAGGAAACCGCTGGGTTGGACAAGAAGTAAGGCCGGAGGGCGCGGCATGTCATTCTCGCCTGGACCACCCGGTTTCAGCCGCAGGCGGCGTATGATGCGTGTGCGGGCGGACCGGACGGCGGCCGCCCCATCGGGCGACGGGCCGGGCGTTGCGCGGCCCCGGTCGGCCGGGGCCGCTTTCCGGCGCTCGGAAATCGGGGCCGTGATGATCGAATTCGCCTTCGCCCTCATGTTCATCTTCCTGCTGTTCACCGCCTTCGTGAAAATCACGGAAATATTTCTGGCCCACTCCCGGCTGCGCTACGCCACGTTCGTGGCCTCCCGCACCCATGCCGTGCACGGCTCGGCCCAGGACGCGGCGGATCGCATCGACGAGGATTTCACCCTCAAGACCTCGGACTCCGAGGTCAGCCTGAAAAAAACCGTGAAGCTGCCCAAGGCCGTGGGCACGCTTTTCGGCACAGGCGAATCCTTCGAGATCGGCCATGCGGTCAAGACCTTTTCCGAACCCTCCCAGTCCGGGGACAACAAGGCCAAATAGATGGACGGCACGGCAAAAAGACGGCGCGAGGACGGACAGCGCGGTTCGGTGACCGTGTTCACGGCCCTTTTGCTCCCCATCCTGGCCCTGATGATCTTTCTAGTCATCAATATCGGGCAACTGATCTTTGAAAAGATCCGCCTCCAGAACACGGCCGACGCCTGCGCCCTGTCCGCCGCAGCGGTCCAGGCCGCCGGATTAAACGAGATCGCCGAACTCAATTTCTGGAGCGAGACCTACGTGCTCAATCTGGTCAGGGTCGTCATGGCCATGACCGCAGCCTCGCCCTGGCAGACCCCGGCCACGGCCGAAAGCGCCGTGAGCTTCTACAAGGGCGTCTTTTCGGCCATCCGCGACTACCAGGACAAGGCCAACAAGGATTACGCCAAAAAGGCCCTGACCATCGCCAAGGCCGTCAAGAAGGCCAACCTCGACAACCGGGGGATCAAGGGCGTGACCATTACGTCCATGAACCCCCGGGCGAACTTCGATAATCCAAAAAATCTCATCGAATACACAACCTCAACGGAATCGGTGAGCTACACCTCCATGATCGCCACCGCCATTCCGCCGTTTTGCATCCTCTACACCACCACGTCCTGGAACGACGCCTCGGCCGGGGACAAGAAACACATCGGGCCTTATCTGGGCTGGATGGTCTCAGCCGCCTGCGTGGCGGGCATCTCCACCGGCACGGCCCAGTTCGATTATAAAATTTCCAAAAAAAAGACGCCCATGACCTATTCGGCCTTCAAATTAACCCAGGATTCCAAGGACTTCGTCATCGCCGGGTCGGTCTTCGGGCGCATGGACAAGATGACCGCCTACGCGGCGGCCATGCCCACGGGCGGCGACGTTGAGGACGGCGATCCCAGCTATAAGCCCATTTTGGTCCGACTGGGCAAGCTTGACCCCAAACCAAAGGGCAGCCTGGACAAAGTGCTGCACTAAGGGCATATGAAAAAGGGTGGGGAGAAATCACTCAAGCTGTATCCGGGACAGGAAGGCCAGGCCATGATCGAGGCCGCCTTCATGCTTTTTTTGCTCTCTTTTTTCCTGATGTTTCTGCTGTGGGGCCGAACCCTTTACGAGGAAATGGCCCGGGCGCAGGAGACGCTTCGTTACGATCTGCGCAAGGACCTCGACGCCAACGCCGACGGCTCCTTCCAGAAGATCGAGAAAAAGGCCGAGGCCACCCTGAAGGTTCCCGGCGGCATCGGGGAGAAACTGGGCCAGAACCCCGTGCGCGTGCCCATGCGGGCCGTGGGATACGCCGGCAGTTATCAGGGGACGTTTTACAGCGAGTATCTGCGGTTCTACCGCGCTCGCGAAATCAAAGAGTAGTCCATGAGCAGAACCAAGCTGATCCTCATCTCCCTCGGCGTGGCCCTTTTCGCCCTGTTGCTCGTCTATTCCTATATTTACAAGAAAGAGAAGGAACTCTTCTCCCTGGCCACGCCGGTCAAGGTGGTGATCGCCGCCAAGGACATCCCCGAGGGCACGGCCCTGGATGAATCCTTCGTGGAGATCGTGGAGGTTCCCAAGAACTTCGTGCAGCCCGGGGCCTTAAGCGAAGTGGCCGAGATACTCGACCGGGAGACCGCCGTCCCCTTGCTCAAGGGGGCCCAGGTCCTGGATTCGCTTTTCCGGCCCGCCCGGGACCAGGGCGTGGCCCGCAAGATTCCCGCCGACAAGCGGGCCTACAGCATCGCCGTCAACGACGTCAGCGCCGTAGCCGGACTGGTGCGGCCCGGCGACTTCGTGGACGTGGTGGTCACGGCCCAGACCGGCTCGGTGCAGCAGGGCCGCCCCGTGGCCGACAACACCCTGTCCCGGGTGCTTCTGCAAAACGTGCTCGTTTTGGCCGTGAACCAGCAGTCCACGGTGGGCGGCGGACCCCGCACCACCCCCCGGCAGGCCGCCGAGGGCGGGCTGGCCTCGGGGATCGTGTCCGGGGCCGAGACCGGAGACGCGGCCGGGCAGTTGCGCACCATGACCCTGGCCTTAAGCGTCCAGGACGTGCAGAAGGTGGCCCTGGGCCAGGAGATCGGCAGCCTGTCCGTGGCCCTGCGCAGCAGTTGGCAGAAGGCCGAACAGCCCCTGCCCCTGGCCAACGTCACGGCCCAGGACGTGCTCGGCACGGAAAAGACCGTGGTGCCCCGGTCCCGCCCGGTGTGGACCGAGTTCCGCGGCAGCCAGGAAATGCAGATCCGCTGAGGCCGTCCGGCGGCGACAGCCTGACAAAACGATTTCAGGTACGCCACATCATCATTGGAGAAGGAACCGCGCATCATGAATCACATGTCTCTCCACCTTCGCCTGGCCTGCCGGATCATGCTGATCGCGGCCCTGGTCGCCGTCTGGAGCCCGGCCCTGGCCGAGGAGCCCTCCCGCCTGGAACTGGTCTCGGGGCAAAGCGCCACGCTCGAACCCGGCTTCGTGGTGGACAAGATCGCCGTGGGCGACCCGGACGTTTTGGGCGTGGCCCGCACCTCGGACTCGTCCATGCTGGTCAACGCCAAAAAACCCGGCCAGTCGAACCTCATCATTTTAAGCGCCGCCGGACAGCAGAAGGAATATCTGATCCGGGTCCGGGCCGGGACCCTGGACGACGACGCCGCCGTGCTGCGCGAGATGTTCACGGACATGGAGGGCGTGGCGGTGAAGGTCGTGGGCGGCAGGATCGTGATCACCGGCGAGGTCTTCAGCGCCGACCACTACGACAAGATCGCCGCCACCCTGGGCAGCATGCCCGAGGTCATCAATCAGGTGAACATGAGCCCGGTGATGAAGCGTATCGTGGGCGAACAGATGAAAAAGGAGATCGACCGGCCGGGCATTGTGATCAAGGCCATCAAAAACTCCTTCGTGCTCGACGGCATGGTGGCCGTGCCCGAGGATGTCGCCCGGGCCGAAAAGATCGCGGGGCTGTATTCGCGAAGCATCATCAACGCCCTCAAGGTGGCCCCGGAGGCGCTCACCCCCTACCGCAAGCCCGAACTTATCGAAGTCACCATGCACATCATGGAGCTGTCCAAAAGCGCCCTGCGCGACCTGGGCGTGCACTGGAACCCCTTAGGCGAAATGAGCGCCGAAGGCACCAGCCAGTATTCCAGCGAATCCACGGGCGAGGCCACCAGCAAGCTGGCCGGCACCCTCACCGGCACCCTGTCCAGCCTCTTGCCCAAGATGCGCCGCATAAAAGACACGGGCCAGGGCCGGTCGCTCATGAACCAGGCGGTCATCACCAAGCAGGGCGGCGAGGCCAAGTTCTTCGCGGGCACCGAGATTCCCATCTCCATCGCCCAGAGCCTGGGCACCATGTCCGTGGAATACAAAAAGGTGGGCATGACCTTAAACGTCTCGCCCAACATCGACCCCCTAAGCAACATCGACGCCCTGATCCACGTGGAGTCGAGCGCGGTCATATCCGAAAACGCCAGCGGCACGCCCACCATCAGCTCCAACAACCTGTCCACGGCCTTAAACGTGGCCTCGGGCCAAAGCATCGTGCTCGGCGGGCTTATCGGCCAGCGCGAACTCGACGCCCTCTCCCTGTCCCCCCCCGACAACGAACAGAGCCTCGTGCAGCTCAACCGCCGCACCCGGGCCGGAATGGACGGATGGGAAGTGGTGGTGTTCATCACCCCTTCCGTGGTCAACCATCCCTCCCAGGCCGTCCGGGACATCGACGCCAAGGTGCAGGAGTCGTTCAAACAGAGGGATCTCGACCGCCTGCGTGAGCAGGCCGGAAAGAAGTGACGCGGACATGGCCAGCGCGCTCGTGTCCCTGTACTCCTCACGGGGCGGCGTGGGCCGGACCTTTTTGTCCGTCAACCTGGCCGTGGACCTGCTCCTTGAGACCCGTGACCGGACCCTGCTCCTGGACCTGGGGCAGCCCGTGTCCATGGACGCGGCCCATTTTCTGAACCTGCCCCAGGTCAACACCATCGAGCAGATACTGCCCTCGGCCGGACGCCTGGCCCCGGCCATGCTCAAGTCCTTCGCCACCAGCCACTCAAGCGGCCTGGACGTGCTGGGGCTGTACGGCCCGCGCCAGCCCCAGGCCGCCCCGCCGGACCCGGAGGCCCTGGCCGCCCTTATCGAACGCCTCTATTCGGTCTACGCCTGGATCGTGACCGACCTGGGACATGGATTCAATCCGCTGGCCCAGCGCCTGCTCGACCTTTCGGACCTGATCCTGGTCCCGGCCACCCCCGAGCCTCTGTCCCTGGCCCACGCCAAGGCCGATCTGGAATTTTTGCGCCAGCGCAACTATTCCCAGGAAACGGTCCGGCTGGTGCTCAACCGGGTGGGCGAGGACGATCGCCTGCCTGCCCAGGCCATGGAGCAGCACGCCGGGCGCGAGGCCTTCGGGGCCGTGCCCTTCGACAAGGGCGCGGCGGCCAACCTGGCCGGGGGCCGCACCTATCCCGGCGACCTGCCGCGCCACGAGGTGACCAAGGCCTTCGACGCCCTGTCCCACGCCGTGGTGACCCTCATGGCCCAGGGCCGGGCCGGGAGGCCCCGGGCGGGAGGCCCGGCGCCCGGCGTCGCGGCCGAACCCGCCGAGACGGCCGACCTGGACGCCGTGAAGCGGTCCCTGCACCAGCGGCTGCTCGAAACCTTCGATCTCAAATACGCCGACATGGAGGTGGAGAACGACCCGGCCAAACGCGAGGAACTGCGCCGGGACGTCACCCGCCAGATCATCGTTCTGCTCGACGAGTCCTCGGCCATCCGCTCCCGCGAGGCCCGGGACCGGCTGGTGGGCGAGCTGCTCCAGGACGTTTTGGGCCTGGGGCTTCTCGAAGACCTGCTGCACGACCCCTCCATCTCGGAGATCATGGTCAACAGCTACGACACCATCTACGTGGAGCGCTCCGGGGTCATCGAGACCTCGACCCGCAAATTTCTGTCCGAACGCCACCTCATGCGCATCATCGAGCGCATCGTGGCCCCGCTGGGGCGCAAGATCGACACCTCCACGCCCATGGTGGACGCCCGGCTGGCCGACGGCTCCCGGGTCAACGCCATCATCCCCCCCCTGGCGGTCAAGGGCGCGGCCCTGACCATCCGCAAATTCCCCGAGAAAAAACTCGGTTTCAAGGAGCTGCTCGGGTACGGCTCCCTGTCGTCCCAGATGGAGCTGTTCCTCCAGGCGGCGGTCCTGGCCCGCTTGAACATCCTCATCTCCGGCGGCACGGGATCGGGCAAGACCACCCTGCTCAACACCCTGTCCGGGTGCATCCCGTCCGGGGAGCGGATCATCACCGTGGAGGACTCGGCGGAGCTCAAGCTGCAGCAGCCCCACGTCATCACCCTGGAGGCCCGGCCGCCCAACATCGAGGGCAAGGGCGAGGTGACCATCCGCGATCTGGTGCGCAACTGCCTGCGCATGCGCCCCGACCGCATCGTGGTGGGCGAATGCCGGGGGGCCGAGGCCCTGGACATGCTCCAGGCCATGAACACCGGCCACGACGGCTCCCTGACCACCATCCACGCCAATAGCGCCCGCGAGGCCTTAAGCCGCCTGGAGACCCTGGTCATGTACGCCGGATTCGAACTGACCCCGCGCACCATCCGCGAGCAGGCCACCGGGGCCATCGACGTCATCATCCAGATCAAGCGCTTCAAGGACGGGAAACGACGCATCATTCAGATCACCGAGGTCACGGGCATGGAGGCCGACGTGATCACCCTGGGCGACATCTTCGTCTTCCGCCAGGAGGGAACGCCCACGCCGCAAAGCGTGCGCGGGGCCTTCGTGGCCACAGGCTACATCCCCCGCTGTCTGGCTGATTTCGAGGACCGGGGGGTGTCCGTGCCCCGGGAAATCTTCTGGACCGCCACCAGCGGCGGGGAGGGACGGGCATGATCGAGGTTCTCCTTGGCCTGATGCTGCTGGCGCTTTTCTGGGTGGCGTCCTACCTGTGGCTGGGGAGGCTTCTGACCGCCGCCGCAGGCGGCGGGGCGTCGCGCCTGGAGGCCAGGGTGCAAAGCCTCGCGGCCAAACTGGACGACATGTTCCTGCCGGTCCCGGCCCGGACGGTCCGGGCCGCGCTTCTCGGGTGCCTGGCCGTGGGCGGCCTGATCGGTTTTTTCCTGCCCGGCGCGACCACCAGCATCGAGACCTACGCCATCGAGCAGGCCGTGGCCCAAAACAAGGCCGGAAACTACGAGGGGGCGCTGTCGGCCCTGTCCCGCTACGGCTCCTCGCGTTCGGCCCTGGCCCAAAACGAGATGGGCGTGGCCTACCTGGCCACGGGAAACCTGGATCTGGCCGAAAAGGCCTTTTTGACGGCGGCGGACCTGGCCCCGAGCTACGCCAAGGCCCAGGCCAACCTGGCCACGGTCTACGGCCTGCGCGGCGAGACCGAGAAACAGGCCTTCGCCCAGTCCCGGGCCAAGGCCGTGGAGCGCTTCCCCATCGCCGAAGACGCCCTGTATCCGCCCTCGGAGACCTTTTCCTCGCAACTGCCGCTTCGGGTCTTCACGGCCCTGCTCGTGGCCTGGGGCTTCTGGAGGCTCCCGGGTCTGGCCATCGTCTACCTGCGCCGCCGCCGGGCCAAGAAGTTCGAGGCCCAGTTGGCCGACGGCCTGGTCATGGCCTCAAACGCCCTGCGGGCCGGGTTCAGCCTGCTCCAGGCCTTGGATCTGACCGCCCAGAAGGCCCCGGTCCCCCTGTCCCAGGAGTTCGGGCTGGTGCTCAAGGAACACCGCCTGGGCGCGGATTTAAGCGACGCCCTGCACCGCCTCACCGAGCGCGTGCCCTCCCCGGACACCCGCATCTTCGCCAACTCGGTGATCATCCTGCGGGAGACCGGCGGCAACCTGACGGAAATCTTCGACACCCTGTCCGACACCATCCAGGAACGCAAACGGGTCATGAAGAAAATCAAGGCCATGACCGCCGAGGGCGAGACCCAGGCCTATTTCCTGGCCGCCCTGCCGCCGGTTTTGGGCATCATCTTGTACCAACTCGACCCGGACTCCATCTCGCTTTTTTTCACCACCTTCGGCGGCTGGCTGATGTTGGCCCTCATGGCCCTCATGGAGGTCGTGGGGCTGACGCTCATGCTGCGCATCGTCAAGGTGAAGGTGTAGGGAGGACGTCATGTCGCCGCAGGCCCGCACCATTTCGGCCATAGCCGCCCTTTTTGCCCTTCTGGCCTGCCCCGGGGGCCTTTCGGCCCAGACCGGTCCGGGGGACGGAAGCGTCACCCGGGTTATCGAACAGGGCGTGCGCGAGGCCGGAGGCAAGGGACAGGCGTCCCAGGCCGGGCCGCGCATCGAGGTCCGGGACACTCCCCAGGGGCAGGTCCTGGCGCCCCAGCCGGAAAAAGCCGCGTCGCGCCAGTCCCGGGGTCTTCCGGCGCAGCAGAACCTGCCCGGGTCCCGGACCCCGAGCCCGCAAAACGCCCCGGCAGCCCAGCGCGTCCCGGCGCAAAGCGCCCCCGGACGCCAGAACGTCACGGCTAAGGAAGCGCCAGGGAAGCAAAACATCACGGCCAAGGACGCGCCCGGGAAACAAAACGTCACGGCCAAGGGCGCCCCGAATGTCCAGGGCATTGAGGCCATTGAGGCCCCGGAGGCCCTGAAGGCCCCCACGCCCCAGGAGATTGAGGCTAAGGAGATCGAAAAAAAGGAGATCGAGGCGCAAAAGACCCCGGACCTCCAGAAGGCCCCTGAGGCGCAAAAGGCCCCAGACCTCCAGAAGGCCCCTGAGGCCCAGACGATAAAGGCCCAGGAAATAAAGGCCAAGGACATTGAGGCCAAGGACATCAAGGCCAAGGACGCCCCCAAGGCCAAAGATATCCAGGCGAAAGAGATAAAAGCCAAAGATATCAAGGCGAAAGAGATTGAGGCCAAAGAGATAAAGGCCAAGGAGATCGAGGCCAAGGACGAACCCGAGGCCAAGGAGATCGAGGCCAAGGACGAACCCGAAGTCCAGACCATCGAAATGCAAAAGGCGCCGAAGAAGCAGGACTTCTAGGCCCTGGGCAGGCAGGGCGAACCCGCCGCCCGGCCCCCGGCCACGACGACGACAACCCTTTTTGCAAGGAGTATCCCCATGAGTCACCGGAAGCGCGCGCTTCTTCCCGCCCTGACCGCCGTCCTGGCGGCCTGCCTGCTCATGTCCTGCGCCAGGGCCCCCAAGACCCAGGCCCCGGACATCGTGGCCGTCAACGCCGGAAACTTCTCCGCCGAAGTGCTCCGGCAGCCGGGAGTGACCGTGGTGCTTTTCCAAAACATGGAGGCCTGGCAGTCCCAGGAGATGCACCAGCGCGTGTCCTGGCTGGCCGCGACCTACAGGGGCAGGCTCAGGTTTTGCGCCTTCGCCTGGGACATGGCCGCCGATCCCGCGCCGTACCGCCTGGAGATCCTTCCCACCCTGGTCATGTACCGCGACGGCTACGAGGTGGACCGCATGCGCGGCCTCCCCGACGACGCGAGGGGCATGGCCGCCCTCAACGACGACCTGGAGCTGTGGATCATGCGCACCGGGCTCAAACTGACCCAGGACCCCGCATTCCAGGCCGCCTTCTCCTACCGGTTTAAAAACGGCGCCCGGCTGGTCCCGGAAAACGACCTCTAAAAGGACCGCATCTCCCCATGGCCGCACCCGAAGAGATAGCCCGCATCAACGAACGCCTGCAAAGGGCCCTGGCCCTGCGCGGGTTTTCAGCGGACGCCCTGGGCGCTCCGCCGGGGGCGTTGGTCACGGACCAGCTTTTGGCCAAACGCCTGGCCGATCCCCAGGTGGTCAACGAGGTTCTGCGCGAGGTCTTCGGGGTGGAAGCCATCGATCCGTCCATGGTGGCCCTGGACCCGGAGTTCGCCCGCAACGCGCGCCTGCTCTTTCCCCGGGCCGAGGCCTTCGCCCTGCGCGCCGTGCCCCTGCGCTTCGATCGCGGCGCGGCCCACGTGGTCATGGCCGTGCCCGAGGACGAACAGGCCATAGCCGGCATCGAGCATCTCCTGGGCGCCCGGGTGGTTCCCTACGTCTGCCATTCCGAGGGTCTGGCCCGGGCCATGGCCGCCCTGTACGAGGAGGCCGCCCCGGCCGCGCCCTCGCCGGACATGGCCGTCCAGGCCGAGCGGGCGGTCAAGGCCGTGGCCCGCATCCTGGCCGACCACGCCAGGACCCGCGATCCGGCCGAGGACCCGGACGTGACCGCCCTTTTGCGCGCGATCATGGACCAGTTGGCCGGGGCCGGGACCGGGGGATCGGTCTCAGACATTCATGTGGAGCCCGGGGCCCGGGCCTGGCGCGTCCGGGCCCGGCGCGACGGCATGCTTTTCAGCGCCCTGGAATTGCCGCCACCCCTGGGAGCGGCCCTGGCCGGACGGATCATGCTGCTGTCCGGCATGGACCCGGGCCAGACCCAGGAACCCCAGGACGGGGCCATCGGCTTCACCCTGGCCAAGGGACGGCCCATGGACATCCGGGTCTCGGCCCTGCCTGCGCTTTTCGGCCAGAAAATCGTCATGCGGCTGCTGGAAAAGGGCAAAAAGGCCCTGCGCCTTACCGACCTGGACTTCGACGAGGCCGAGGACCGGATCATCCGGGCCGCCCTGGCCGCGCCAAACGGCCTGTTCCTGGTCACCGGCCCCACGGGATCGGGCAAGACCACCACGCTCTACGCCTTCCTGGGGTTTCTCAACACCCCGGAGGTGAACATCTTAACGGCTGAGGACCCGGTGGAATACCGCCTGGACGGCGCCACCCAGGTGCCTTGCCCGGGCGAGGACGGGCTGACCTTCGCCCAGGCCATGCGCTCTTTTTTGCGCCAGGACCCGGACATCATCATGGCTGGCGAGATACGCGACGCCGAAACCGCCGACTTCGCGGTCAAGGCGGCGCTGACCGGGCATCTGGTGCTCTCCACCCTGCACACCAACGACGCCCCCGGGGCCGTCAGCCGCCTGGCCAACATGGGCGTGGCCCCGCATCTTCTGGCCGCCACCCGGGTCACGGTCATGGCCCAGCGTCTGGTGCGCCGCCTGTGCCCGGAGTGCCGCCGCCGGGCGGCGCCGCCGCCAGGATTCCCGGAGAGCAGCGAACTGCCCCCGGACACGGTCTTTTTCGAGCCCGGCGGGTGCGAGCGGTGCGGCGGCTCGGGCTACCGGGGCCGGGTGGGGGTCTACGAGGTCTTCACCGTCACCGGGGACATGGAGCGGCTGATCCTGGGCGGGGCCTCGGCCGCCGAATTGCGCCGGGCGGCCACGGCGGAGGGCATGGGCAGCCTGCGCCAATCGGCCCTGCGCCGTCTGTCCCAGGGGCTGACCAGCGCCGCCGAGGTATTGCGGGTCACGGCCGACGCCTGATCACGGAGGACATGGACATGGCTGATTTTTTCCTTCGCGACACGGGGATGTGGCTTTTCGCCGCCGCCGTGGGATGTGCGATCTACCTTCTTCTCCCCCGCCGCCGGGAGTCCCCGGCCCGTCCGGTCTCCACCGTGGAGGAGCTTTTGGGCGAGAGCGCCGGGCTGGCCGCCCTGCTGCGGCCCGGCTACCGTTTTCTGGAGCCCCTGGCCGCCCGGATCGTCCCGCAACGCTACCTGTCCCGGATACGCCGTTTCCTGACCACGGCGGGCATCGACCGCATCCTCCCGGCCGAGGCCTTCGCCGCCTTTCAGGCGGCCATGCTGGTCATCTTCTGCCTGCTCGGCATGGTGCTCAAGGCCAGCCCGGGCGCCATCCTGATGGCCGGGGTTCTGGGACTGGCCTATCCCTACTGGTGGCTCTACGACAAAAAGGCCCTGCGCCAGAAACGCATTACCCAGTCCATGCCGGACACGGTGGACATGCTGGCCCTGTCCACGGCCGCCGGACTCGATTTCCAGGCGGGCATCAAGCGTATTCGGGAAATCACCCGGGAGCCGGACCCCTTCGTGGCGGAGCTGGCCCTGGTGCACCACAACGTCACCCTGGGCATGTCCATGGAAGGGGCGCTGACGCTTCTGGCCAGCCGCGTGGACACCCAGGAGATGCACGCCTTCTCCTCCATCCTGGTCCAGGCCCAGAAGATGGGTTCGTCCATCTCCGACATCCTGAAGGCCCAGGCGGCGCGGATGCGCCAGGACCGCTTCCTGGCCGCCGAGCGGGCCGGGGCCGTGGCCGCCCAGAAACTGCTCTTCCCCATGGTGGTGTTCCTCTTCCCCATCATCTTCGGGGTGGTGTTTGGGCCGTACGTCTTGAAATTCCTGTACAACCAATAGCCAGGGCCACGCCATGAAACTCGGCCTCCGCATCGAACGAGACGGCAAGCCCGTCGCCGCCCTGGAGCTCGGCCCGGGCGAGCACGTCGTGGGCCGCGCCCCGGACTGCGCCGTGGTCCTGCCCGACCGGGCCGTGTCCTCCAGGCACGCCCTGCTGCGGGTCGGGGAAAAATCCGCCGAACTCATCGACCAGGAGAGCCTCAACGGCATCTTCCAGGACGGCCGCAAGGTGGGCCGCCTGGCCATAAGCCGGGAGGCGACGGCGGACATCGGCGGCTACCGCCTGCATTTTCATCCCAAGGCCCAGGCCCGCCTGACGCCGCCCCTTCCCGCCCTGAACCTGCGCCCGGCCGTGCTCCTGATCCTGGCCCTCATGGCCCTGGGGACCCTGGCGGCGGTGTGGATTCCGGGCCGCGCGGCCTCAAGCGAGGCCCGGCAGCGCGAGGGCCTGCGGCGCGGGGCGCTTTTGGCCCGTTTTCTGGCCGAACAAAACGTGTCGCCCCTTCGCGCCAAGCACCTGGACCAGGTGCGCGTCACCCCGGTGTCCTCCGAGGAGGGCGTGCTTCAGGCCTACGTGACCGACCCCTACGGCAAGATTCTGGCGCCGCCCAAGGACATGGGCCGGGGGCTGGACAATCCCCGGGCGCTTCGCGCCGCCAAGGAACCCGGGGTCAGCCTGTGGACCGAGCCCTCCGGGGAGACGGTCCTGACCTGCCCCATCCGCGACGGCGAGACCCTCCTGGGTCTGGCCTATCTGAGCTTCGACCCGGACCGGGCCGTTTCGGGCCTGGACCCGACCGCCGGGCTGGCCATGGGGCTGGCCTGCGCCGCCCTGTTATGGGCTGCGGCCGGGGCGCTCATCCTGCGCCTGACGCTTCGCCCGGCCCGGCGGCTGGCCGAAGACATGGGCGTGGCCTTAAAGTCCGGTTCCGGCGCCCTGACCTTCCGACCGCCCTCCCCGGAATATGCCGAACTCAAGCAGGCCGCCGAACGGCTGCTGGTCCTGGTCCCGGCCGCCCAGCCGGAACCCGCCCAATCGCCGCCCCCCCCCGGGGCCGCTTTCGCCCGCAGCCCGGACCAGACGCCTCCCCCCCCATCCCATGGGAGCAGGGCTGACGGGCTGTGCGGCGAATCCCTGGACGCCCCGGCCGTCCCCGCCCCGGCCCAAAATGGCGGCGAGGTCTGGTGCCTGCTCTCCCTCGACGGCTACCGGCTGGTGGAGTGGAGTCCGGCCTTCGCGTCCCATCTGGCCGCCCCGGATATGACCCCGCCGGTGCACCTGCTCACCGCCCTGGCCGATCCGGCCCTGCTCTCCGCCGTGGCCGAGGCCGTGGAGGATCCCGATCCAACGGCCGCGCGGCAGGTCCAAAACCAGCCGTTCACGGCGGTCAAGCGCCTGGGGGCGGCCCCTGGTACGGTTCGCGTGGAGATAACGGAGGCCTCATGACGCCCACAGACAACGACATGACCATAATCCGGCCTCTGGCCGCCCTGTGTCTGGTGGTGCGCGACCCCTCCGGAAAAACCCGGCGTATGCCCCTGGCCTCGGGCCGGATGGCGGTCGGCCGCGGCGAGGACTGCTCCCTGGTCCTGGAGGCCGCCGATCAGGCCGCCTCACGCCGTCACGCGACCATTACCGTGGATGGCCCGGTGGTGGCTGTGGAGGATTTGGGGAGCACCAACGGGGTATTCGTCAACGAGGTCCGGGTGGAACGGGCCATGCTGCGCCCCGGAGACGTGCTGCGCCTGGGAAAGACCGTGCTGACCATCGAGGCCGCCGCCCCCCTGGCCGCCTCTACGCCCGGGCGGGCGCAGGCGGCGGCCCAGGGCAAAAAAAACTCCCCGGTTCGTCTCGTCGTGTATCTCGCCGCCCTGGCCGCGCTTGTGATCGTGCTGGGCCTGGCCATTTTTTCCGGAGACGACGCGTCCACGCCGCCCGTCCCGACACAACCGTCCCCCCAGGCAAAGCCCGCCTCGGACGGCGACGCCTCCGGGGCGCCTGGTCCCGTCTCCCCTGAGTCCGGAGTCCCGGCCAAGCCTGCCCCTCCCGCAGAAACCCCGGCGGCAGGGCCGCCCCCCGCCGAGACCGTCGTCCGGCCGCAACCCGGCAAGACCGCCGTATCTCCCGAGGATGCGGAAAAATCCCAGGAGCATGGCCGTCAGGCAACCTTTTTCTACAACTCGGGGAAAATCGGACTGGCCATCGGCGAATGGGAAAAGGCCGTGACCCTTGACCCCGGCAACAGCCAGGCCGCCAAATGGCTGGCCCGGGCCGAGGGCGAACGCGATCAACTCCTGGACAAACACTTCCGCGACGGGCTGGCGTCCCTGAAATATTCCCGCCGGGACGAGGCCGTGGCCAATTTCCGCTTTGTGGTCGAACACTGCCGGGAAAAAACCGATGAACGGTGCCTGGACGCGGCCAGACATCTTGAGGAACTGGAAGGAAAAAAACCATGATCGTCCTGTCCGCCTTCCGCGACGGCCGCCAAGCAGGCCGCATCGAGGCCGGGGAGAACCAGGCCGTGACCATCGGCCGCGCCGCGACCAACACCCTGGTTCTTGAAGGCGACGCCGTCTCCCGCGAGCATTGCCGGGTGGCCTTTGAGGACGGGGCCTGGACGCTGGCCGACACCGGCAGCCGGGCGGGGGTCCTTGTCGGCGGCCAACGCGTGACGCAGCGGATTTTGGCCGACGGCGAGGCCTTCGACGTCGCCGGCTACCAGGTCGTGGCCCGGATCACCGGCCCCGAAGGGGGAAGCGCCGCCCGGGACCGCACGGAATTCCGCCCCCGTCCGGTGATTGCCGGAGAAGGTCAAAACACCTTGGAGATCCTGTCCGGTCCGGGCCAGGGAGGCGTGCGCCGCTTCGAATCCCGGGTTCTCATCGGCCGTTCCACCCGGTGCGATCTGGTCATAGACGACCCCACGGTCTCCCGTGAACATCTGCTCATCGAGATGCACGGCGCCCGGATGACGGCCGTGAACCAAAACGCGAACAACACCACGCTCAAAAACGGCGCGGCCATCCAGAAGGACGTGTTGGCCAGCGGCGACGTCCTGACCATAGGCCCGGCCGAGGTGCGCCTGACCCTTGGCGGACAGGGACGCCAGGCCGTCGGCGGCGGCGTGGCCGCCCGCCTGATGCGCAACCCCAAGGCCCTGGCGGCCGCCGGGATCGGGCTATTCCTGGTGATCGCCGGGATATTCTTTTTGTCCTCGCCCGCCACCTCGCCCCGCGACGCGGTCATCGAGGGCGAACGGGCCAAGGAGCAGGACATCCAGGACGCGGAGTACATGCGCAAGGTCATGACCCTGCTCATCCAGGCCCGCCGACTCTCCGCCGAGGGCCAGGACGAGCAGGCCCTGGCCCGGCTGACCGCCCTCTTGGAGGTCGATTCCGGCAACGAGGAGGCCCGGCGTCTGGAGGCCTCCATCAAGGACAAGCTCACGGCCCGGCAGGCCGAGGCCGAGGCCGGTCGGCAAGCGGCCGCTTTGGCCCGGGAGTCGGCCGCGCCGCATGTGGCCGAGGCCGAACGCCTCCTGGCCCGGGGAGACGCGGCCGGGGCCCGCCAGGCCGTGGGCCAGGCCCTGGCCGTGGCCGCCGACCTGCCCGAGGCCCAGGGCCTTCTAACCCGCATTGAGGATGCGGAAGCGGCCGCGCGCCGGGGCATCGAGGAAAAGGCCCAGACCGCCGCCAAGGGCCGGGAGCACCTGATCGGCCTGTACGACGAGGCGGCGGCGGCGCTCAAGGCCAACGAGGCCTACCGGGCGCTGACCATCTACCGGCGGCTGGCCGAGGAGGAAACGGAGCCTGCCCGGGCCGAGTCCGCCCGGAAAAAAGCCGTCGAGATCCAGGACGCCCTGGTCAAGCGCATCATGCCCGACTTCACCCAGGGCCAGAAACTCTACGGCCAGAAAAAATACGGCGAGGCGTTTAAGGTCTGGACCAGGGTCCTTACCATCTACCCCGAGGCCAAGGAAACCCGGGCCAAGGTTGAGGAGCTGACGCCCATGCTCGAGGCCGAGGCCAAACGGCTCTACGAGGAGGGTCTCGTATACCAGGGCCTGGGCAACCATGAGACGGCCAAGGCCCGCTGGCGCGAGGCCCTTTTGGTCATGCCCCTGCCGGACAACGAATACCACCGCCGGGCGGCGGAAAAGCTCGGGCTCGCCGTCTCGTCCGGAGGGACCCCATGAGGCTTGACGCCGCCGGGATCACGGATCGGGGCCTTGTCCGGGAAAACAACGAGGACGCCTTTTGGGTGGACGCCGTGTCGGGACTTTTTTTCGTGTCCGACGGCATGGGCGGGTTGGCGGCCGGGGAGATGGCCAGCGCCCTGGCGGTGCAGACCCTGTCCGGCCTGCTTTCGCGCTCAGCCGAGGCCCCGACCCAGGAACGCCCGGGCAGTGACGTCCCCTGGTGGCGCGACGGCGCACAGCGCCTGGAGCGAGCCGTCCATGAAGCCAATCGGGCGATCCTGGCCGAATCCCGGACTCGTTTCGGCGCGTCCGACGCCGCGGGAATGGGGGCCACGCTGGTCGGGCTTGTCAGATGCGAACACGGCTTCGTCCTGGCCAATGTGGGCGACAGCCGGGCCTATCTGTACCGCGACGACGTCCTCACCCAACTCACCGAGGACCACTCCCTGGTCATGGCCCAGGTCCGTCAGGGCCTGCTGACGCCCGAGGCGGCCAGACACAGCCCGGAGCGGCATGTCATTTATCGCGCCCTGGGCATGGCCGCCGCCGTGGAGGTGGATGTGTCCCCTGTCGCGGCGCAGGTCGGCGACCTGTACCTCCTGTGTTCCGACGGGCTGACTGACGTGACCGATGACCGGGAATTGGCCCGCATCCTGTCCGAAAGCCGCGCCAAGCCCCTTGAGGCCCGCTGCCGCCTGCTCATGGACGAGGCCCTGGCCCGGCAGTCCCGGGACAACATCACGGTGGTGTTGACGCGCGTCGAGGCGTTATAGGCCCTGGCCAGAACGTCGCGATCCGCCCGTCCTTCACATCCCCGGGTCCCATGCCCAAGGCCCTTTGCCGCAGACCGCCCATCAAACCCGGCAAGAGGGCGGCGCCGCCGCTTTCCGATAGCGCCGTTTGGCCGGGTGCGGTCCACGACCCAGCCCTGCCGCCTCAGTCGAAGATCACCTTGACCATGGAGAAGTCGTCCGCCAGGACCTCGTGGCGGCCCATGGCCCGCACATGGGCCAACAGGGACTCGATCTCCCCCGTGTGCGGCAGTGCGGCCATATAGTCCTTGAAGTCGGCAAACTGCCAGTATTCCCCGCCCGGCGGGGCCACCTCGTACACGCCGTCCGAAAAAAGAAACAGCCGCGACCCCGGTTCGACCACCCGGGAGTCGCTTTTGTAGACGATGTCCGGCATGCCCCCGATCATCAGGTTCCGTTTTATCAGCTCCACGGCCTGGCCGTCCGGGGTCAAAAGCAGGGCCGGCGGATGCCCGGCGTTGCCGAAACGCAGGAGACGGGACGTGGTGTTGAACACCCCGTACCAGATGGTGAAATACAGGTTGTTGTGCCGCTCCATGGGGAAGGCGTCGTTTAAGGCCGTCAGCACCTGGGAAGGATCGCGGTAGTCCACGCCCGGGAGCATCTGGTTTTGCAGGACGTTTAGGGCCTGCACGGACAAAAGCGCCGGTCCCACGCCGTGGTTGCACACGTCCAGGAGATAGAGGGCGAAATGGTCCGCGTCCAGGGCGTGGTAGCCGAAGGCGTCCCCGCCCAGTTGGGCCGAGGGCACGAAGCTCCACTCGGTGCGGATGTCCCCTGTGGCGACGGGAGGCGGCAAAAGCGAGATGACATATTCGGCCGCCCGGGCCAGTTCGTCGGCCAGGGCCTTCTGACTTTCTTCAAGGGCGCGGTAGGCCTCATTTCTTTGCAGCAGGTTGATGTACCCGGTGGAATGGTGGCGGATGCGGGCGATGAGCTCGACCTTGTCCGGCAGTTTGACCAGATAGTCGTTGGCCCCCAGGGCGAAGGCCTCGGCCTTGGTGGCGGGCTCCTCCTTGGTGGAGAGCACGATCAGGGGGATATCCTTGAGCTTTGGCCGGCCCCGGAAAAATTTCACCAGGGTCAGGCCGTCGATATCGGGCATGACCAGATCCTGGAGGATGACCGTGGGCAGAAGGCGCTCGGCCGTCTGGATGGCCTTGGCCGGGTCCTGGCAGGCGTGGAAGGCGATGTCCGGCTCGTCGGCCAGCATGCGGCGCACGGCCTCGGCCACCATGGCCTGGTCGTCTATGAGCAGGACCGTGACGGCGTGGCTTTTCAGGCCCGCCGCGTCCGGGACAGTGGGACGTTCATCCGACATGGGGAGCGCTCCAAAGGGTGAGGGTGTCGCAAATGGCCCGGGCGATGTCCGCCAGGGGCAGGATACGCGTCGCCGCGCCAAGCTCCGCGGCCGCCTTGGGCATGCCGTAGACCACGCTTGTGGCCTCGTCCTGGGCGATGGTGGGCCATCCGGCCTGGCGCAGGGCCAAAAGCCCCTTGGCCCCGTCCCGGCCCATCCCGGTCAGAAGCGCGGCCACCCCGGGCTGCGGCCAATACCGGGCCACGCTGTCGAAAAACGCGTCCACGGAAGGCCGGTAGGGATAGTCCACGGGCTCGGCCTGATAGGCCACGGTCAGATCGGGCCGCAGCACCAGATGATCGTTGGTCCCGGCCACATGGACCACGCCCGGAGAAAGCCTCTGGCCGTCTGCGGCCACCTGGACGCGCAGGCGACATTGGCTGCCCAGCCACTCGGCCAGGCCGTCGGCGAAGCGCATGTCCACATGCTGGACCACCACCATGGCGGCGCGAAAGTCCCGGGGCATCCCGGCCAGGATGGCGGCCAGGGCCTTGGGGCCGCCGGTTGAGGCCCCGATGACCGCCAGGGGGGGCTGCTTGGCCTGGGGGCGGATCGCCGGGGCCGGGGCGGCCTGCCCCGGGGCGCCGCCCGGCTTGCTGATCAGCTTGGCGATGGTGAAAATCTTTTTGATGAGCTCCTCGCCGCCGCGCACCTCGCCGTCCGCGCCAAGAACCGGCGTGGCTGCGGCGTCCAGGGCCCCGTGCCCCATGGCCTCGAAGACCTTGCCCGCGTTGCCCGACACCGTGGCCGTGACCACCACGATGGCGCACGGACTCTCGCGCATGATGCGTCTGGTGGCCTCCACCCCGTCCATGACCGGCATGATCAGATCCATGAGGATGACATCCGGCACGTCCCGGGCGCACATGTCCACGGCCTGGGCCCCATCGGCGGCGGTCCAGGCCACCTCGATCCCGGGCGCGGCGTCTAAGGCCCGGCGCAGGGCCGTGACCGCCAGGGGCAGGTCGTTGACGATGGCCGCCCGGATCATGCCTCGGGCTCCCCGATCAGGTCGGCCACGGCGGCAAGCAGGCTTTCGTCCTGGAAGCTGCCCTTGCTCAGGTAATAGTCCGCCCCGGCATGCAGCCCCTGCATACGGTCCTCCTCGCGGTCCTTGTAGGAGACGATCATGACCGGAAGGGCCGTCAGCCTGGCGTCGGCCCGGATCCGCCGCACCAGCTCAATGCCGTTTATACGCGGCATGTCCACGTCCGTGACCACCAGATCGAAATCATGGCCGCGCAAGGCGTGCAGGCCGTCCATGCCGTCGACGGCGGTCTCCACGTCGTAGCCCCGGTTGGACAGAAGCCGCCGCTGGGTCTCGCGCACGGTGAGCGAGTCGTCCACCACCAGGATGCGTTTGATCCGGCAGCTTTGGCGTACGCAGACCTCCCCCACCCGGTCCAGCCGCCCCCGGGCAAGCAGATTGTCCACGGCCCGGACCATGTCGTCCACGTCCAGGATCAAGACCGGCGACCCGTCCTCCATGACCGCGGCCGCGCTCACGCAGGGAACCTTGCCCAGGCGCGGGTCCAGGGGCTTGACCACCAGATCGCGTTCGCCGAGGAAATCCTCCACCACCATGCCGTAGCGGTTCAGACGGTCGCTTATGACGACCACCGAAAGCCCGGCCCGGGTCCCGGCGCCTGCGGCCGACGCGGCCGCCTCCCGGGCGCCCAGCACCCGCCAGGCCGGGGCCAGTCCGATGGTGTCGCCCTCAAACACGCAGTACTGCCGCCCCTCAAGCTCGCTTATCTCCTCCCTGGCCAGGGAGACGATCCGGTCGATGCGGGTCAGCGGCACGGCGTACGGCTCCCCGGCCACATCCACCAAAAGCGTGCGCACCACGGACAGTGTCAGGGGCAGGCGCAAATGAAACGTCATGCCCTGGCCCGGGCGGGACTCGGCCCGGACCTGGCCGCCCACATCCCGGACCATGGCGTGGACCACGTCCAGCCCCACGCCCCGGCCGGAGATCTCCGTGACCCGCCCGGCCGTGGTGAACCCCGGCAGAAACAAAAAGTCCATGAGCTCCGCGTCGCTTAAGGCCCCGGCCATCTCCGGCGAGGCCAGCCCCCGCTCCAGAACCTTGGCCCGGATGCGCTCGGGGTCAAGCCCCCGGCCGTCGTCCGTGACGGTGATGGACAACATCCCGGCGTAGTGCCGGGCGGCCACGGTCAGGGCGCCGGTTTCCGGCTTGCCGAGCCTGGCCCGTTCCTCGGGGGCCTCGATGCCGTGGTCCAGGGCGTTTCTCAGCAGATGGTTCAGCGGGGCCTCCAGGCGTTCCAGTATCTCGCGGTCCACCTTGGTGGCCTGCCCGGCGACCGTGAAGGACACCCGCTTTTCAAGCTCCCGGGCCAGGTCGCGGACCATGCGGGGAAAGCCGTGCAGCCCGTCGGAAAATCGCCGCATGCGGCTGTCCACCACCTCGTTGTAGAGCCTGTCGGCCAGATTCTCCAGACGCCGGGAAAACAGGTCGAAGCGCTCCATGCCCTGGGCAAGCACGTCCCGGGACTCGGCCAGGACCCGCCCGGCCTGGGCCAGACCCTCGCGGGACCCGGCGGCCCCGTCCGCGCCGGGACGCGCCGAGCGGTCCAGGGCCTCCCCGGTCATGGCCGCCTCGCGCAGCGCGGTCAACATGCCGGACAGGGCGTCCTGGCCGGTCTTTAAGCGCTGAAAGATCCCGGTCATGGCGGCCAGGGCCCGGGCCTCCACCATGCATTCGCCGGCCAGCCCCATGAAGCGGCTGAGATTGGCGGCGGAGATGCGCACCAGACTGTCCCCGGCTGCGGCCTCCGCCGCTCCAGGCGGGGAGGCTGGCGGCGCGGCGGCCGGGGCCGCGTGCCCGCCCGACGTGGCGGACGTGGCGGACGTGGCGGACGCGGCGGACGGGACGACTCCTTTTGGCGGCGCGCCCGGCGCGCTCAGGCTTTGGTCCAAAAGCCCCCGCAATGCGGCGATGCGCTCGGCCATGGCCGCAAGCTGCGCCGGGATCTCCCCGGTCGGCAGGCCCGCAAGACGGGAAAAGACGTCGTTTCCGGCCAGCAAAAGGTCGATATGCCCCGGTTCCAGATGCATGCGCCCCTGGCGGCAGGCCTCCAGGAGGTCCTCCATGGCGTGGGCCAGCTCCACGGCCAGAGCAAGGCCCACGATGCGGGCCGCGCCCTTGACGGAATGGGCGGCGCGCATGAGCGGCTCCACCAGCTCCGGCCGCTGGTCCGCCTCCAGGGCGACCAGCCCGGCGTCAAGGACGGCGGCGTTGGTTTCAAGCTCCATGCGGAACAGATCGAGCATGCTGACGTCGGCGTGGCTCGCGGCGGCGCCCGGGCCAGACGCAGGCATCGACACCCGGGACGGGGCCGGTTGTGGGCCGGTCACGCCGGTCGCGCCAGTCACGCCGGTCACGCCGGTCGCGCCGGTCGCGGAAATCACGGGAATCGCGGGAGTCTGGGCCGCCCCGGCCTCGTTTTCCGCAGCCGCGCCGGACGCCTCGCGCCCCGCCGTGGAGAGGGCCGCCGCCAGATCGGCCATGCCCTCGGCCTCGGCCTTTTCGGCCTGGGGAAGGTCTTGCGCCTCCTGCCTGGACAGGCGCAAAAATACGGCCGCAGCAGCCACAAGGGCCTCGTCGGCGCCCTGGCCGGGAAGACGCCCGTCGCGCCGGGCCGCCAGGACGACCTCCTCCATGGCCCGGGCCAGGGCGAAGGTCCCGGAGAGTCCGGCGATGCGGGCCGCCGCCTTGACGGCGCCCACAGCCGGGACCAGGGCGTCCACGGCCTGCGGGGCGAACGCCGGGCCGTCCAAAAGGGCCGTAAGCCCGGTCTGCAGCGACGCCACGGCCGAGCCCAGCTCGGAGTGGAAAAACTCCAGCATGGACAGGTCGAGGGGTTCGTCAGCCTGGCTCATCCGGTGATGCTCCTGGTCAGGGCCGGGAACAGGGCGTCCTCGTCCAAGATACCCACCACTAATTTCTTGTAGGTGAACACGCCGCAGGAAAAATGCCGGGGGGTCCGGCTGACGGTGGCCGGGGCCGGGGACCGCTTCGCCGGGGCCAGACGATGCGTGCCGACGATCTCGTCGACGGCGATGACGAAGCGGCCGTCGGGGCCTGCGACCACGGCCAGGCGCCCCGTCCTCAGGGCGGCCCCCGCCTCGGCCTGCTCCGGAGCAGGATCGGTCACGTCCAATATCTCGGCCAGGGACATGCACGGCAAAAGCACGCCGTGGATATTGACCAGCCCCAAAAAGGCCCGGTTGCGCAGGCCCGGTACGGTGTGCGTCGGCCTGGGCGCGACGATCTCCTCGAATATGGCCGTGCGCAGGGCCAGCCACTCCTGGCCGATGCGAAAGATCAGCACGGACGTGACGTCTTCCTCCAGCAGCGGCTTGGCCGCAGCCAGGATGCGGGTCCACTCGGCGGCGTAGTCCGGCGGCGGCTCCCGGTCGTAGAGGCCAAGCCCCCGGACATGGTACTCCGGGCAGTCGCGGCAGCCGCCCTCGGGAAGCCGCTCGCAGGTGCTTTGGCCATAGGATCCTATGCGCACCCAGCAGCCGTATTCGGTCTCAGCCGCGTTCATGGCCGCCCCGGTCGGTTTCGGACAGGCGCCGCAGGCGTTGCCGGTACAGGCTGGCCCGGGGCGCGTCGCCGAGCTGCTCGTGGATGAGCGCCAGATGCGTCAGGGAGGCGGCGTGGCCTGGATCAAGGTACAGGGCTTTTTGGAAAAACGACTTGGCCTCCTCCATCCGCCGCCCGGCCGCGCCTACCAGTCCCAGCAGGTAATAGGCCTCGGCGCTGGGAGGGCCGGTCTCCAGATGGCGGCGGCACAGGGCGGCGGCCTGGGCCAGTTCGCCCCGGTCGGCCAGCCGTCTGGCCGCGCCCAGGGTGTCCTCCCCGCCTGGGCTGGCGGCGGCCGGGGGCTGTGGTGCGGGTCGCAGGCCGTCTGGGGCGTCCCTGGCCGGGGACAGGGGCATGGGCGTCAACCCGGGCGACGCGGCGCGCGGGGTCTTGGGCGCAGCGGCCTTGGGGGGCGCGGCGGCCATCGGGGGAGGGAGGGCTGCGGCCGTGGATGCGGCGGGAACGTCCCGGCGGCAGGCGAAGGCCCGGGGATGGGGCACGGCCCGAAAGCCTGCGGACAGAAAGCACGGGACTTCCGAATGCCCGACGAACACCATGCCGTCCGGGGCCAGAAGGCGGTCGATGTTGGCCACCAGGCGGCCCCGGGCCTGCTTGTTCAGATAGATGAGCAGATTGCGGGAGAAAATGACGTCAAAGGGCTTCTCGTTGGCCAGAAAGCCCGGGCTGACGATATTGCCCTGCACGAAGTCCACCGTGGCCGCAATCTCAGGCCTGACGGCCATCACGGCCGCAGCGCCGTCGCCCTGGCGGATGAAATGGCGCGCGGCGTCGCCCTGGTCGTCCCGGAAGGAATTGCGGCCGTACTGGCCGCGTCTGGCCACGGCCAGGGCCTCGGGGCTGATGTCCACGGCCGCCAGGTAAAACCCGCCCGGCGAAAGTCCGGCGTTGCGGCAGGTGATGGCGATGGAATAGGCCTCTTCGCCCGTGGCGCAGGGCGCGGACAGGATGCGCGGCGGCGCGCCCCGGCCCTTGAGGGTCTGCAGGCGCTTAAGCAGGCATCGGAAGGGTTCCCGGTCCCGGAAAAACCAGGTCTCCGGGACCACGGTCTCCTGGATCAGGTCGGCCAGGGCCTCGGGCGAGGCGGCCAGAAGGCGGGCGTAGTCCGTCAGGTCCGCCAGACCGGCCCGGGACATGGCCGTATCCACGGCCCGCAAAAGCCCCCGCTCGCCCAGGGAGGCGGCGTCGAGTCCGATGGCGTCGGCCAGCATGTCCGCGATGGGGTCAAGGCGCATCCATGATCTCCGATGCGGCGCGAAACAGGGACTCGCGCAGGGACTTAGGCAGTATCCTGGCCGGGTCCGCCACCTGGATGATCCCCTGCCCGTCCAAAATAACGCCGGTCAGGTACGGGGCGGCCTCCACCTCGACGCCCGGGGGTCTCACGGCCCCGGGGGCGGCCATGGCCGTGTCCGTGACCTGCTCGGCCACCAGCCCCAGGGCGTGGGGCCTGCCGTCAGCCCCGTCCAGGTCGGTGACGATGATGCGCGTGGACAAAAGCCGCCGGGACGGCCGCCCGGCCAAAAGGACGGTCAGATCGATCACCGGGGCGATCTCCCCCCGGTAGTTCATGATCCCGCGCACGTACTGCGGCGCGCCGGGAAACTCCCGGAAGACCACCATGGGCGTGATCTCCCTGACGCGCCCGACCGGCAGGGCGTAGCGTTTCCCGTCAGCCGAAAACACCACGAAAAGCATGCCCCTACCCGACCTTGAAGCGGCGCACTTCGCCCTGAAGCCCGCGCACCGCCTCGTTGAGTTGTTCCGCCGCCCGGTTGAACTCCTTGAGGGAGTCGCGGGTCTGAACCGCCGCCTCGGTCAACTGGCCCATGGTCTGGCTGATGCGCCCGGCGTCCTCGGACTGCCCGAGCATGCCTTCCCGGACCACGGCGAAGCTGGGGGCAAGCTCCCCCACCCGGTCGATGATCAGCCCCAGGCTCTTGCCCACCTGGGCGGCGTCGGCCACCCGCAGCCGCACCTCCTCGGAAAACTTGTCCATCTCCATGACCTCGGAGGACACGGCGGACTGCATCTGGCCGACCATGCCCTCAATGTCCAGGGCGGCGGCCGCCGTCTGGTCGGCCAGACGACGAATCTCCCGGGCCACCACGGAAAAGCCCCGGCCGTATTCCCCGGCCTTCTCGGCCTCGATGGCGGCGTTTAAGGACAACAGGTTGGTCTGGTCGGCCACCTTGTTGATGGCCGTGACCACGGCGCCGATGGTGTTGGCCTTTTCGCTTATGACCGCGAGCTTGGAGGACACGAAGGCCGTGGAGTCCACAAGCCTGCGCATGGACGCCTCCATGAGCAAAAGGCCCTGCCTGCTTTCCCCGGCCATGCCCGCCGCGTCGGACACGGCCCGGCTGACCTCGTCCATGGCGGACACGATGCCGTGCGAGGTGGCGGCGATCTGGCGGCTGGTCTCGGCCACCTGGGCCGTAGAGACCGCCTGTTCGGCGGCGGTGGCCTCGATCTGGCGGGCCGAGGCCGCAATCTCCGTGGAGGAGGTGGTCACCTGGATTCCGGCATGCTGCACCAGCCCGATGAGCGAGTTCAGGCTGGCGGCCATTTTCCGGAAGGCCAGGGTGAGCCGGTGGGTGACGTCGGCCTCCTTGGCGTCCTCCCGGCCGCACTGCGGCCCGGCGCACCCCAGGTCGGCCGCTGCGGCCTTGATGTCGCCGTCGGCGATCTTCGCGGCCACGCCGGTCAGGTTCGCCAGAGGCCTGAACAGATGGCGCAGGGCCAGAACCACCACCCCAAGAACCGTGACCAGGGCCAGCCCGGCCGAGGACACGATGGCTGTATTTATGGTGTTCACGTCCTTGGTCATTGAGTCGATGGGGATCTCCACGATCTCGGCGGACTCGATTTTACCGGTGATGCGCCCGTAGGAATGGTCCGTATCCGGCGGATATTTCTCCCGCAGCCCGCGCGGGGCGGCCTCGGGCACGCTGTGGCAGCGTTCGCATTCAGGCTTGTTCACCTCCCCGGCGGCGATGATGTAGTTTTTGACCCCGCCGATCTCGCGCACGCCTTTCCAGAAGGGCTCCTGCCCCCGGGCGTTCATATCTTCAAGGGAGGCGATGATCTCGGCGTCGAGCGGGGTCGCCGCGTTGGCCGGATTTCTGGGCTTGATGGAGGCGGTCTTGAAGTTGAAGCCGTGGCGGCGTTTTTCGTCGATCTTGAGGAAGACGCCCTTGGCCGTGAACGAGGTGGACTGGAGTTCGGCGATGAACTCATCCTCGCGGATGAACTTGTTCGCCTCCGGACGAATGACCGAACCCATGTGCGCCCGGACAGCCTTCATGGCGTACAGCATCATCTCGGCCTTTTCCTCGAACTGGCCCATGGCGGTTTCACGAAAAAACCAGGTGGCGACCAGGACGCAGGCCACGGTGGCGATGATGAAAAGCGCCGAGACGCCCAGGAGGATCTTTTTCTGGATGTTCATTGTACGCTATCCCGGGACGCCTAGGCCTCGAGCCTGAACTTCGAGACTTCGCCCTGCAGGCCGTGCACAGCCTCGTTGAGACGTCTGGCCGCCTGGTTGAATTCCATGATCGAGTCCTTGGTCTGGTCCGCGGCCACGGTGAGCTGCCCCATGGCCTCGCTGATCTGCCCGGCCCCCAGGGACTGGGCGCGCATGCCCTCCTCCACCGTGGCGAAACGCGGCGAAAGGGCCTGGACCCCGGCGATGATCTCCCCGAAGCGGGCGCTTATGGCCGCCACCTCCGCCACCCCGCGCCGCACCTCCTCGGAAAACTTGTCCATCTCCATGACCTCGGCGGACACGGCGGTCTGCATCTGGCCGATCATGCCCTCGATGTCCAGGGCGGCCGCCGCCGTCTGGTCGGCCAGGCGGCGTATCTCCCGGGCCACCACGGAAAAGCCCCGGCCGTATTCCCCGGCCTTCTCGGCCTCGATGGCGGCGTTTAAGGACAGGAGGTTGGTCTGGTCGGCCACCTTGTTGATGGCCGTGACCACGGCGCCGATGGTGTTGGCCTTTTCGCTTATGACCGCGAGCTTGGAGGACACGAAGGCCGTGGAGTCCATCAGGTGGCGCATGGCCCCTTCCATCTCGGACAGCCCCTCGCGGCCCTGCCCGGCCATGGCCCCGGCCTCGGCCACGGACCGCCCGACATCCTGGAGCGTGCCCACCAGATCAACCGAGGTGGCGGATATCTGGGAGCTGACGGCGTTGACCTCGCTGGTGGAGGCGGCCTGTTCGGTCGCCGTGGCCTCCACCTCCTTGGCCGAGGCCGCGATCTGGGTGGCCGAGGCCGTGACCTGGATGCCGGACTCCCTGACCTGGCGCACCAGGGAGGTCAGATTTCTGGTCATGCGCCGGATGGAGAAGATGAGGCGGCCCGTCTCGGAACCGGGGAGTTCGGTCTGCGGGTCGTCGATCTCCTCCACCGTCTTGCCCAGGCAGTCCCGGGTGAATTCCTTGAAATCGGCGTCGGCCCCGTGCAGGTCGCCCGAGGCGATCTTCTGGGAGATGGCCGTTATGGTCTCGATAGGCCGGGTCAGGCGCATGCCCATGTACACGGCCAGGGGAATGATCACCATAAGGACCAGGACGCCGCCGCCGATAAGCGAGGTCCGGAAGGTTCCCAGGGAAGACAGGATCTTCTCCCTGACCCCGAAATAGTCGTCCTCGTACATGCTGGCGCCGATGACCCAGTCCCAGGGCTCGTAGTAGACCAGGGCGGCCACCTTGCGCCGGGGCTCGGTTTCGCCGGGGTTTTGCCAGAGATAGTGGGAGAAGACCACGTCGCCGGGGGGCGCGCTCATGGCCCGTTCGACCATGTCGTGCACGAAATGCCGCCCCTCCGCATCCCGGGCGTCCCACACGCTCTGGCCGTCCTGGGCCCCGTCCTTGGAGATCAGGTAGCGCCCCCGGTCCCGGCCCTTGCCGCCCAGAATCCAGACGTAGCCCGTCTTGCCCACCTTGGTTTCCGTGACGGCCCGGCGCAGGCTCTTCATCTCCTCCACGGCCAGCCCCACCCCGAGCATGCCGATGATGTCGCCCCGAAAATCGAGGATGGGCGCGTATTCAACCATGTAGTCCATGCCCTGGACGTACACCTTGCCCCGGAAGGTCTGGCCCTTGAGGACGGTTGCGATCAGGGCGGACATCCCCTCTGAGGCGTTATTGGCCGGGATGTACGTCCCCACGCCGGAGCGGGAGCCGTCGGGGCGGATGATCGAGCTGGCCACCCGCAGCATGTCGCCGTCCGCGTTCATGCGCTGGTAGACCGTGCATTCCTCGCCCGTGAGCCTTTTGACGTCGTCCACCACCAGCGAGTGCTCGTTTTTGTCCGTATTCTGTCCGAGCCAGGCCCCGCCGGCCAAAAATTCCGGCAATTCCAGCCGGATCTTGGCCTGCGACGAATCCTCGGGGGCCACCTCCCAGGCCGCCTTGTCCACGCCTAGGCTGAATCCTCCCAGAGTAGCGACGTATTCCGCCGCCACCACGGCGCTTTCCTTGACCTCGTCCTCCAGGAAGTAGTTGGTGGAGCGGGCCAGGCCGTACACGTCCCGGGCGATCTGGGAGAGATTGGCGCCGATCATGTTCTCCAGTTCCTCAGTCATGGTCCTGGCCACTGTGGAATCCGTGACCACGGCGGTTCCCACGGCCATGACCACGGGCAAAACGGCGGCGACAGAGACCATGATGATGAGTTTGGCCTTCATGGTCAGGGAGGCGAACAGGGCGTGCAGTCTCATGATGGTATCCGCATTTCCCCCCCGGGGGGGCGTGCCTCGAAGGTTTCGATTTTATTCAGTATGGCGCGACGTTGAAAGGAAAGCAACCGTGGACCCCGCTTTTTCCGGCCGTCCTGCCCCCGGCCGCGCGCCTTACGCCTGGACGACGAAAATGGCTCAGGGGCATTTGGGAGCGTGCAATGACGAGGACGTCCGGTCAGGCGGGCGGGGAGGATCAGGCAGGCCCCCGGGGGCGAAGGGACGGCGGCCGCCAGACGGCGCAGCCGGAAAACGTCCCTTCGTCCCCTGGGGGCAGGATGGATTACTTCTTGCGCTTCCAGATGCCCACGGCAGCCACGGTGTCCTGCGGCGTCACGTGCCGGTAGACCATCTCCATGGTGTCCGGATCGACGATGACGGCGTCGTAATAGCCGTCCTCGTCGGCGAAATGGATGTGTCGGCCGTCAAAATTCACCACCCCGATACACGGTTCCTTGTGCTTGGGGGAGGTGAATTCGCCCCAGACCACGCGGCCGTTTTGTTCCGTGATGGCAAGCTCTCCTTTGAGCGTGGTCTGTTTTTTCTCCCAGTGGGTGGACTTGCCAACGGCCTCCCCCTTGATCATGACCCCGCCCTCGGAGCTCGTAGTCCACACGCCGACCAGATTCGGCGCATCCTGCCCCGCCATTCCGGGCGCGGCCCACACCAACAGGCACAGCGTCCAGACGAACACCGCGTTCATCCTGATCATGACAGTCTCCTTCCCGGTAGCCGGGCATCGCCTTCCGCCCACACCCTGCGGCACATGCCGCCGGTGCGGCCCACCTATAAACGCAAAGGGTTTGGGGCGGTTTTTCAATCATTGCACCCTGCCCCATTAATCCGCCCATGGCAAGACGCGCCGGGCGCTGCACGGGACTCGGCCGCCGCGTGCGGGGAAGACGCCAACGACACCAAATGCGGCCGGACCCGGGCGACCATCATGACCGGCGCGGTCGAGACCCTGGAATCCGGCATGCGCGCGACAGCGGACAAGGGGAACGTGGTGCGCCTTGGGGAACGATAGCTCGACGCCTTGACATTTATAAATCAAAGGCTATAAACAGACATGACCCGATGGACGGTCGAATTTATCAACGGACACGCCGTGGAAGAGTTCGAGGCCTTGCCCGCCGACATGCGGGCCAAGCTGCAACGGACCTTTCGGCTTGTGGAGGAACGCGGCTTAACCGCCTTGGTCATGCCCCTGGCGCGCCCCGTGGATGGGCGGATATGGGAATTCCGGGCGACGGGGCGGGACGGGATTGCACGCAGCCTGTACGCGGCGGCGAGCGGTCAAACGCTTCTGGTGCTGCGGACCTTCATCAAGAAAACCCCCAAGACCCCACGTGGGGAGATCGATATCGCCAGACGACGGCTTGAGGGAGAAGAAGATGCCTAGAATAAAGGCCCGCGATCTGCACGACAAGGCCATGCGTGACGACCCCGAATACCGGCGCGAATATGAAGCCCTTGAGGAAGAATTCGCCCTGATTGCGGCCATGCTGGACGCCAGGCGAAAGGCGGGGCTGACCCAGGCCCAGGTCGCCGAACGCATGGGGGTCAAGCAGCCCGTCGTGGCGAAGATCGAGGGCGGCCGGTCGAACGTGTCGTTCGGCACATTGAAGCGCTACGCCCGGGCCACGGGGTGCAAGGTCAAAGTCGAGTTCGTGCAGGCGTAGGGCTGTACTTGCGCCGGGAGGAAACTTGACCCTCGACGGGCAACCTGACGGCCAGGTTGCTTGAAATGGTCTACGTCTTGAAGAACCTCGATCCCAGGCCGCCGCTGCGGCTTATTCAGCCCAGTCGTTTGTGGAGCGGATGATGGGGGTTCCGCCTGGATGGACCGATTGCGCGTGCTCGGAAACGACATCACGCCTCCTGTCCTGTGCTGGGTTCCGACCTGCATCAAGCCAGCCTTGAAACAAACACAATGGGGAGGGTGAGGGCGGGCCAGGAGAGGAGATTTGTCGCCCCTTCGGTCCGCGCCGTAGTTTCTCATTTTGCTTGCAACGATTTCTCCTTTTGCTTGCGCGCTCACAATGGTCAAAACTAAACGTCGTTGTACACAAAACTAGGCGGCGGGGTACAGGGGCCAGAGTGGGGCCAAAGACCTACAAACGACAAAAAGGGGTCACGGTTTTCACCGTAACCCCTTGAAATTTCTGGTGGGCCATCAAGGACTCGAACCTTGAACCAACGGATTAAGAGTCCCAAACATGCGGTTTCCTTGAGCTTCCCGAGCAGTCCCATGACATCACGTTACCATTTGACATTCCAGGTTTTTCTTCATATTTCTGGACTGCCGGGCGGGTTCAGGACAGGCCAGGAATGGGCGAGTGCTCAAGAAAAAGTGGCAATAAGTGGCAATGAACACCGGAGGGGCGGCAATGGCAACCACCTGGGAGCGAATCGAGGGCTATACGGGATTGATGTTTCGAGAACATCCCACCAGACGGCACGGACCACTTGCTGATCGTCTTTTTGCCTATCGGATGCAGGTGGGAAAAACGCGCCGGTTTGAAACCATCGGCTGGGCATCGGCAGGATGGACCCCCAAAAAGGCCATGCTCGAAATGGAACGGCTACGGGAGGCCGCCAAGACCGGAACCGGACCCGCGTCACGGGCAGAGAAAAAAGCACAGGCCGACGCGCAAAAGCAGGCCGAAGCCGAAGAGGCCGCCCGCCTGGACCGTGAAAACGTGACCCTGGAGGCATTTTTCACGACCGAGTATTTCCCCCTCCAAAAAGAGGATCACAAGAGCGCCCGTGGAGTTCAGCGCGAGGAAGAACTTTTTCGGTTGTGGATCGGCCCGGCCATCGGAAATGTCCGTATCAAGGACTTGGGAGAAATCCATATCCAGAAGGTCAAGCGGTCAATGATCGAAGCTAGAAGGTCTCCACGTACCGTTGAATACGCCTTCGCAGTGATCCGCCAGATTGTGAACCTTGCCAGGCAACGCGGCATTTACGCCGGAGACTCCCCTACCCGGCTGGTGAAGAAACCAACCAAGGACAATCGGCGTCATCGCTTCCTTGAAGAAGAAGAGGCCGCCCTGCTTCTGGATGCCCTGGCAGAGAAGAGCTCTCAGGTCCGCGACATTGCGTTGCTGTCCCTGCATACCGGGCTTCGCGCCGGGGAGATTTTCGGGCTTACATGGGCAGACGTCGCCCACGACGGTCTCAAGGTCACGGACACCAAGAGCAACAAAAACCGCGTGGTGCCCTTGAACAGCACGGCCCGCGAAATGCTGGACGCCCGCCGCCCGGCCGATACCGTGCCCGGAGGGCTTGTGTTCCCTTCCGAAAAAGGAACGCGGATCGGGCAGGTCTCGCAAACATATGTAAAAGTTGCAGAACGTCTGTTCAATCATGGCGTGGACGATCCTCGCGACCGTGTCGTTTTCCACACCTTGCGACACACTTTCGCCAGTTGGCTAGTTAGACGTGGCACGCCTTTGATTATCGTGGCGAAGCTGATGGGTCATTCAACCACGGCCATGACCGAAAGGTATTCGCACCTCGCACCGGGCGACCTTCGCGCCGCCGTGGCCGGGCTGGAGACCATCCGGGTCAACTCCGCCCCTACCCCGGTTAAAAAAATCGTCATCAATTTCCCAAAATAGTCGCTAAAACACTGTAAACCAATAAAATACAAGATAATCAACGATTTACGGTGAAAGCCGTAAGCCCTTTTTCTATTCATCAGCCATATTTCAGTCAAACGTCAGTCGCGGCTAGAAGGCGACACTTCAAAAAAGTTTTCCTACCTTCTTGACAGTTATCTCCCAGATGTGTAGATAGCTCCTAACAAAGAGCACATCACTCACGGAGGAAGATGATATGGCACCTGAAAAAATTGCTTTCACCTCGCGGGACTTGGAATCCGCGTTCGGGATGACGAACCGGGAACAGGTTTACCTTGTTGATCGGGGACACCTCATGCCGGACATCCAGGCCGAACGGCCCCGGCTGTATTCCCTTTACTCTGGGATGAAGGCCGGAGCCGTCCAGTTTTTTGAGGCGCACGGCTACAAGCTGGAACGCGCCGACCGGCTGGCAGAGTTTGCCATGGTGGCGTCGTCAATCGCCTGTTCCGATCACGGCGGCATGAAAATCCGCGACGACATCAAGCTTATTATGCAAATCGCGGAGGGGTATGCCGGGTTGATCTATTTCGACATTCCCGGAGAGGGAAGGGAGCCGTTTTTGGCTTTCACCGCCGCGACAAGCCTCAACCAGGATGAAGCGGTGTTGGTTGAACGGCGGGAATACATCTCCACTTGTACCTTCGACCTGAAGGCCATGTGGGGGATGCTTTCCAGGAAGCTTGGGGCGGACTGGCATAACGTCGGAGAACTGCCCACGCATGTGGATGAAAAGATCATGATTGTTCGCAACGAAAAGGATTCACTCGCCGGAATGATCATGTTCAAGAGCGACCCGGTGAAAGAGATCAGGATTTAACAGAACCCCCTGGCCTAGTCCGACGTTCGCAGCGCCGGACTAGGACCGGACGGGGGGGCGTTGGACCTGTGCGCCAGTGTTCGCAGCACTGACAGGGGCCTCGGCAGAACTCCCTTCGCACACCGGTGAATCAATCGCAACGCCTTCCTCGTCCGGCATCCAGGGACAGCCCGCCCGCCATGGGCGGTTCCCCGGAGCGCGTCATGCCCGGAAATTCTCACATCTCCCCCGTCTCCAATGATGTTTTCGACGACATGGCCGCACAGTGGCCGTCTGCGATTGTTGCCCGTCACATGATCCGGGAGTTCACAGGCGGCCTGATTGCACCCAAGACCATGGCGAACCTGGATTCCCTGGGTCAAGGGCCTGAAGGACGATTCGTTGCCAATGGTGCCACGGCATACCCGGTGAAAAACTTTGTTTCCTGGCTTCGCAGACGGGCGAAATAGCCGTGGATGCCATCGAGGTACGAAATGACCAGCTTGTGATTATTCGCAAGTCTGACTTGCAGTACATCATTACTACAGCAAAGTTCTACAAGTTGCAGTCGATAGAGCTTTCACAGCGGGTTCTTGAGTTGTTGCGCGAAGAGTTTAACAGGATCGATGCGCGGCATGATTAACAAATCAGAAGTGCTGGCCCGCCTGGATTTTCGAGCGTTCTATAACGCAGAACTCCCAGACATCAATGGTGCGGGGGTTGAACTCAATGCGCCATGTCCGTTTCACGATGATTCGGGGCGGCACTTCTACGCCAACGCGGAAACAGGGTATTATAAGTGCCAGCGGTGCAATGTGAGCGGAGACGTATTTACGTTCATGCAGGAACGCCACGGCCTGGATTTTCAGACCGCACTTGCACGACTGGCGGAACGAGCTGGCCTGTCAGATGGGAATGGGAACGGGCAGAAGAAAAAGTTCAAGGACGATCACGCCCGCGCCACCACGGACAACATCCGCCAAAAGTATCACTACTCTGACGAGGACGAGCAATATCTATTCTCCACGGTGCGATTTGAGGAAGCCGGGCGGAAAAAGACGTTCCGTCAGTGGCGATGGGATGAGAAAGTACAGGACTACATCCCGAATATATACGGTGTGCACCTGGTTCCCTACAACCTTCCAGAAGTGTTGACCGCAAACGAGATATTTCTTGTAGAAGGCGAAAAGGATGTTGAATCACTGCGTGCAATAGGTCTTTGCGGATCGTGCAACGCAATGGGCGCGGGGAAGTGGAAGGGCGAATACAACATCCATTTTCAAGGCAAGCACGTCGTAATCCTTCCAGACAACGACCAGCCGGGGCAAGATCACGCCGCGATGGTGTGCGAGGCCCTTTATCCCCACGTCGCATCGGCCAAGCTGGTTGACCTGCCGGGCCTTCCGGAAAAGGGCGACGTATCCGACTGGCTGGAACGAGGCGGAACCCGGGATGCCCTCCTGGCCCTTGTAGATCAGGTGCCCGCGTGGAAGCCCGCATGGGCCATGGACTGCATTTCAGCGGCCGATTTCATGGAAGTGGAGATCACCTTGACGCCCCTGGTGGAAGGTCTCCTGAATGAGCGTGAAAGCCTCCTGGTGTGCGGGCCGTCAGGGCTGGGAAAAAGCGTCCTGACCCTGAACTTCGCTCTTGCCGCCGGGATGGGGGCCGATGCCGGGTTGTGGGGCCTGTTCCCGGTTTCCAGGCCCTTGAGGAGTCTCTTTGTTCAGTCGGAGAATAGCGCGGCCGGAACACAGGCCCGTTTGAGAAAGATCATTTCGGCAATGCCCGAGCTACGCCCCGCCCTGGAGCAGATCATTTTCCCCGATCCCCACCGTGTTACCGGCGAGTTGACCGATAGCACATTTCAGGAACGCCTGATTGACGCCTGCCGCAGACATGGTGCTGATCTTCTGGTGTTGGACCCACTGATTTCCTTCCACGGCCAGGACGAAAACGACAATGCCTCTATGCGGCGGTCCCTGGATTGCCTGTCCGCGATATGTGACGCGGCGAATGTCGGAACCCTCCTGGTGCATCATGTTGGCAAAAACACGTCGGACAACGGCGTTTTTGCAGGGCGCGGGGCATCGGCCATCGGGGATTGGGCGGCAAATATCCTGCTTATGAAGCCGACTGAGATCGACGGCGAGCGAACCAACATCATCGAAATGCAGCACCAAAAGGCCCGGAACTTCGAGACGGTCTCGCCCTTCTACCTTGAGCGGCGACGGGACTTGTCCATGGTGAGGACGGAGAACCCCCAAAAGCGGGCCAAAAACGCCGAAGCCGTCGAGGTAGTCACGTCTGCAATGGAAGACATGGGTGGCCGCGTGAACCGCAAGGGTGCCCTGTGGGACAAGCTTATGAGAACAACTGGACAGTCGAGGTCAACGGTTCGCCGGATGGTGGATACCGCGCTTCGGCAGGGGGCCATCACTGAGTGCCCGGCCGACGAAAAGACCCGGGGCGCAGCCGAAGGCTACATCCTTCGTCAAGTACCAGTCGGGTTTTAGTGCCAAGGTGCCAATTTTAAAATGGCACAAAAGATAGTGAACGATTTCAGATGAATATGATTTGTGCCACGACCATTTGTGCCAAGGGGTTTTGGCACATAAAAAAGTTCAACGATTTCAGCTTTGTGCCATGTGCCATTTGTGCCCCCTAAAGGGGGAATGGATTTTGGCACAAAACCAAAACCATCCCCCCACCGGGGTTTGGGTTCGGGAAAAATGACATGAACGAAAACCGAGAGATTCAATCCCAGAAGTCTGAGGCCGAGATCGAGCGCGAGGCCCTGGCATGGCTGGAAGAGAAAGAGCGCAAACTGAAGGCCCAAAAAAGTAACTGGAAGCCGAGGTGTCGCCGTGATCGTGCTGGTCGATAGCCGCGAACAGGCCCCCTTCCCTTTCATCCGGTTCAACGTCCAGGCGGAGAGAGCCGGGTTGCCCACCGGTGATTATTCCCTGCCCGGATTCGAGGACAAGGCCGCCATCGAACGCAAATCCCTGGATGACCTCGTGTCCTGCCTCATGGGGAAGAACCGGGACCGTTTCGAGCGTGAACTTACCCGGGGCAAAGCCTACGAGCTTTTCGCCGTGGTTTGCGAAGGTTCGTATCAGGACATCGCAGAGGGGCGGTACAGAAGCGAAATGACGCCCCAGGCGGTCCTGCAATCCATCGTCGCCTTCCAGGTCCGCTACGGGGTCAACTTCATCATGGCCGGGACCAGACAAGCCGCTGAGTACCTGACCTTCAGCCTTCTGGAAAAATTTCAGCGGGAGATTGAGGAGCGATGGAAAGCCTTGGAGCGGGGAAGGAAAAAAGGTGCGGCCCCGTGCCACGATCCGGGGGCGTCGTGACACTGCCCAGCATCGCCCCGGGGTCACTTCCAGGTGGAAATCCGGGCCTGACCTTCAAATGGGATATGTAATCCGCAGGTTTAACATGGAAAAATTAATGATTTAAACGATAAAATTTCATCATTTTCGGCCAAGCGGATTTCATTGCCACTGTGTTGCCACTTTCAAATGAGCAACCCCTAAAAAGTGCTGAACTTCATGGGCAGATCATGGGTCAATCGGAGTTGTAGCTATGTCAGGATATGTTAAACTGGCCGACAAAGACTTGAAGAGGCACATTGACCCCGTGAAGAGGGCGAAGATTGCCCGCGCAAAGCTTCGTGAACAAATCACTGGCAGGTTGAACCAAGCACAACGCCTCTTGCTGGATACGATGATCCCTATGGCCCTTGAGCTTGATACCATGGCGCAACAGTACGGACAACCCGATTTCGACATGACAAAGTACATGCAACTTCAAGCTTCCTTCCGGCAATCCTTTGAACGCCTTCAGGTTGGGAGCAATAAGCGCCGGGGTTACAATGGTGCCCCTCGTGGCGGCTTCGACCTTGCGAGGGCCATCGATGCCTAAGCCCGCGAAGAAGGTCCGGGAAGACCGCAATGCCGCGATCATCGCCAGATGGAACGCCCCCGGTGCCGAGGGGTTTTTCAACTGGATCGACGACGTGAAGCCCCAGGTCTTGCATGCCGACAACCGCTATCGACCTGTGAGCCTTGAGGATTGGCAGAGATCGATCCTGGCCGATGCCCTGGCCGTTGATACCATGGGCCTGTTCAAGCACTCCCTGGCCCTTACACGGATGCCCAGGCGGCATAGCAAGAGCACCTTGTGGGCACTGGTGGTCCTGTGGCTTGCCACCAGCCGGGAGAATTGGACGATCACGCTTTTGGGGAACAGCGAGGAGCACTCGACCAGGACGCAATTCAAGCCGATTCGGCGCATTATCCAGCACACCAAGGCCCTGGCCGCGCTGATCCCGTCTGAGACCATGCTGAAGTTCTCCATCACGGTGCCGCACACCGAAAGCACGATCCAGGGCGGCGCATCTGGCATGTCCACGGCCTTTGGCGACAGGGTGAACGTCCTGTGGGCCTCAGACTTCCATCAGGTGGATCAGAACGTCTTTGACGCCCTGTCCGGTAGCCTCCTGGATTCCGAAGGCACGTTGACCCTGATCGACGCCAACGCGGACCCCGAGGGCGGCCCTGTTCATGCCCTGGAGGCCCTTGCCGAGACGGACCCGAAGATTTTCTGCCGCGCCGTGGAGTACCGGGACTTCAAGGACTATTGCCGCCGCGCCCCGGCCTGGATCGACCGCGCCAAGGCCAAGCAGTTGCAGCGCACGCAGTTGGACATGGCCTTTCAGCGCGACATCCTGGGCAAGCGCAGCGCCGCGAAAAACGCCCTGTTCCCGCCCGAGGTCATCACCCTTTGCAGATGTGAATTGCCACACCCCTTCCCGGCGGATCGTATCCCGGAACTGGTGGCGAATCGACGCTATTGCGTCGGCGCGGGCCTGGACCGGGCGAAAAAGCTTTTCGGCGGGGATGCTTCCGTCTGGACCACGACCTTGAAGACGACCAGCGAGGGCGGGGAACCGGAATACGTCGTGTTGCGCCAGCACGTTTTCGAGTTGAACACGGCCGCCGCGATCAAGAAGGCCATTGCGGCCGACCACAAAGCTTACAAGCTGGATGCCGTGACCCTGGAGGCTTACGAAGTTGCGGACCTTGAGCCGTGGCTTGTGGACCAGAAGATTCCGGTGGAAGTCGTATCCGCCCACGCCAAGAACCAGAATTTGAGCTTTGTTGAGCTTCACAACGTCGCCAAGGAAGGCCGCCTGCGGTTCTCCACCAGCCTGGAGCAGCTTGCAACGGAGATGCAGACCTTCATTTACGAGGAAGCGAGGGACGGCAAGTACAGCTTCGGCCATTCCAGCCAGAAGTTCCACGACGACACCGTTTACAGCCTGAACTGGTCCGTTTTCGCAACCCGCGCCCGCGTCCTTCAGGTCTATGCCCTGGCCCGGCTGGTGTGTGCGTCGAAATCGCAGCATCGACCCTTGTGCTTCCTGATGGGCGGCCAGATGGAACTGCCGTGCAAGCATGAGTGCCGGGCATGGCATGAGGTTTCGGAGATGCACAGGGCGTATTGCCGTCTGCGGGACGATCCGCTTTCCCTGCCCGAGTTCTTCACCACCTACGTCAAAGTGACCGGCCCACGGGTCTATCAGGCCGCATAGGAGGCTACCAGATGCTTTTCACCTCACAAGTCCCTGCCCTTTTGCAGTCGGTTCTGGACGGTGCCCGAGCAAGCGCCACGACGGCCAGGAAGGCGGACGCGGCCAAGCGCCTGGACTTCTTCCACGACGGCCAGTTGCCGCACCTTCTGGAGCAGCTTGAACGCAAATTCGCCCAGCCGGAGAAGTTGACGCCGGTTTTCGTGAACGTGGTCAAAAAGATCGTCTGTCAGTTGGCCCTGGTCTACCTGGATACGCCGAAGCGCGAGGTGGAGGGTTCGGAGGCCGACAAGGAACTATTTGCCCTGATCGTGGAGCAGGCGGGCCTTGACGCCGTGATGAAAACCGCCAGCCGGTACGTCAAGCTTCTCAAGACCTGCATGATCCGGCCGGTGTGGCGAAACGGGCGTCTGGACCTGGATATTTTGACGCCGGACCTTCTGGACGTGGAAGTGGGCGACTCCCCGCGCGACGTGCTGAAGGTCATGGTCACGCACTACGCCGAATCCGGGCGGACGGACGAAGTTACCTACAGCCTGTGGACTCCCGAGACCTGGAAGCGTCTGGACTGGCGCGGGCAGGAGATCGAGGGCGGCCCGAATCCGTATGGCGTGCTTCCGTTTCTGCCGCTTTGGGACCGGACCCCCACGGATTCGTTCTGGCTTCCGGGCGGGGATGACCTTGTTTCCATCCAGGAGGCCATCAACCTGAAGCTGACTGATTTGCTCCATGTGATCGAGGCGCAAGGTTTCGGCCTGGGCTGGATCAAGGGCGGCGAGGGAGGTGGCACTATCGATGCCGGACCCGGCCAGATGGTTGAACTTCCCGAGGGCGGCGAGCTTGGCTTTGCAGCGCCCGAGGCCCCGATTGAAGAGGTGGTGGCGGCTATCGACAAGCTTTTGAAGTGGGCGGCCATCTCCAACGGCCTGAGTGCGGCCAGCCTGAGCACGGACCCCACCAGCGAAAGCGGCGTCTCCAAGATCGTGGGCAACCGGGAACTTGAGGAAATGCGCCGCGACGACGTGGGCCTTTTCCGGGGGTATGAGAAGCGGCTTTTCGGCCTGATCCGCGCCGTCTGGAATCACCACAACCAGGGGCAGAAGATTTCCGAGGCCGCCGCGTTGCGCGTGGATTTTGCGGACCCCAAACCCGAGACATCCGAGAAGGACCAGGCCGCGACGTGGGAACTTCTCCTGGGCATGGGGCTTATCAGTCCCGTGGATGCCGCCATGGAGCGCAATCCGGACCTTGCCACCAGGGACGACGCCCTGGCCCACCTCCTGCGGGTGCGGGATGAGACGGCGGCCCTGACGGAAAACCGAGTTTAACCCGCCTGCGCGGGCGTAAATCATCGAAGGAGATCACCATGGACCAGGACCAGAACACCAACCCGGACCAGAGCACCAGCGGGAACGGACCTGAAAAAACCGAAAAGACGGTGCCCTATGCGCGATTCCAGGCGGTGAACGATGCCAAAAAGCAGGCCGAAGAGACCTTGACCGGCCTTGTCGCGGAACTCCTGGAGGACATCCCGGAGGACATGCGCGACGTGGTGCCGGACCTTCCCCCGGCCCAGAAGATCAAATGGCTTCGTGCGGCCCAGAAAAAGGGCCTTTTCACCGTCAAGCAGAAACCGACCGGCCCGGACAGCAAGAGGCCCGGCGGAAAACCCGCCACGGACTTCAACGGCATGAGCGCCCAAGAGAAAATGGCGCACGGCTACGGCCAAACCAAGTAACGAGGTAACAGACCATGGCTTTGACCCTTATCGAAGCGGCCAAACTGGCCCAGACCCCCTTGCAGGCGGGAGTGATCGAGACCATCGCCAAGAACAGCGGCGTGCTTGAGCGTCTGCCGTTCCTGCCGGTTTCCAGCAACGCCTACACCTACAACCGCGAACAGACCTTGCCCGGTGTGGCTTTCCGCGCCGTGGGCGAGAACTACACGGAATCCACGGGCGTCATCAACCCGGTGACGGAACGCCTGTCCATCCTGGGGGGCGTCTCCGACTATGACCGCGCCCTGGTGAAGACTCAGGGCAACGTGAACAACCTGCGGGCCGTGCATGACGCCATGAAGGCCAAGAGCGAGGCCCTGAAGTTCACCGCCACCTTCTTCAACGGCGATTCCGAGGCCAACCCCAAGGCTTTCGACGGCCTGAAAAAGCGCCTGACCGGCGGGCAGGTCATCAACCAGGGGAGCACCAGCGGCGGCGACGTTCTGACCTTGGCGAAGCTTGACGAGCTGATCGACGCCGTGGCGGGTGGCCCGGATGCGATCTTTTTGAACAAGCGCCTTCGCCGGAAGGTTTCGGACCTGGTTCGCGCCGCCGGACAGTCCACGGAAGTGGTTTCCGATGCCTTCGGCCGCCAGTTGACCGCCTATGCCGGGATTCCCCTGGTGGCTATCGAAGCCGACGAAACCGAAACCGACATCCTGGGCTTCACCGAGGACAACCCCGGGGGCGGCACGGCCGCTTCCACGTCCATCTACGCCTGCCGCTTCGGCGCGGGTGAATACGTCTCCGGCCTGGAGTGCGGGGGCGTGGATGTGATCGACATGGGCCTTTACTCCGGCGGGACCGCCCTGCGGACCCTGATCGAGTGGATCACCGGAATGGCCGTGTTCCATCCCAAGGCCGCCGCCCGCCTGCGGGGCATTAAGAACGCTTAATCAGATGGGGGCCGGGAAACCGGCCCTTACGAGGGACATACCATGTACGATTCCACCTTGATCATGAAAGACGCCGGGCTTGTGGCCGCTTCCGCCGCCGCGACCGTGGGCGGTTCCGCCAAGATTGCCGCCGTGGGTGAAGGCCGCGTGGACGGCCGTCTGGTCATCGATGTGACCGCCCTGGAAGTCGCCAGCAACGATGAAGTCTATTCCATCGCCCTTCAGGGTTCGGATGTGGCCGACTTCACGACCGGAAGCCCGAAGATCGTGGAGCTTGCCTCCATCGTCCTTGGCGCGGCCGAGGTGAACCCCGATAACGCCGACAACACGACAGGCCGATACGAAGTGCCGTTCTCAAACGTCAAGCTGGGCACGGCCTATCCCTACCTGCGGGTTTTCACGACCGTGGCCGGGACCGTCGCCACCGGGATCAGCTTCACGGCCCGGCTTGAACCGTAGTTGACACGCTTTCCGGTTTGTATGGCCCGCCGGAAAGCTTTTATGCACCTGATGGTATGGCCTTAAACCAAGGTGTGCTTCCCTCCGGGAGCGAAAAGGCCGACCCGGACCCGCCGGAGTCCGTAAATACCCGCCAGGGTTCCGGCAAAATTTCAAACGAGGTGCAAGCATGCCGACCGTGACCAAGGGAACGAACAGCTACGTCACTGAAGCCGAGGCCACGGCCTACGTTGCCGACCGCCTCCACGCCGACGCCTGGACCGAAGCAACCGAGGGCAACCGGCAAAAGGCCCTTCTCATGGCCTGTAAGCTCCTGGACGGGCATATATTGTGGACCGGCTACAAGACCGACGACGCCCAGGCCCTTGCGTGGCCTCGAATCGGCGTGACCGGCGTGACCATGGATGTGGTCCCGGCAAGCGTCGGCATCGCCCAGATGGAGCTTGCCTTGATCCTGCTCAAGACGGACGTGACGGCCCTGCCCGATACGGCCGGCATCAAGTCCCTGGAGGTGGCCGGGGCGGTCAAGCTGGACATGAACCCGGCCGACAGGGTGAAGGTTATTCCGGATCAGGTCTTTTCCCTGGTGTGCGGCTACGGGACCAGAACCGGCGGCCTGCGATCCATCACCGTGCGGCGATAGACGGCCATGCTCGACGACATCTTGAAATTTGAGCACCGGGTGGATCTTCGCGGCAACGCCCTGGCCGAAGAAATGGCCGCCGTGCTTGAGGCATCCCGGGAAAGCGTCATCGGCAAGCTGGCCAAGCTCCAGGAAAAGCACCTGACGGGGAAAGCCTTTGATCAGGAGTCCCTTGCCCGGCGGAAAGCCTTCCTGGAAGCCTTGCGCATGGAGATCGAAAAGATTCTGGCCGGGGTTTCTTCGGAGTGGGCGGATAGCCTTCAGACGGCTGGTGGGGACGTGATCCAGGCAGGCATGACCTCGACTGTCACGACCATGAACGCGGCCGTGGGGGCGGCCATCATGGCACCCAAGCTGACCCCTTCCGTGGTTTCGGCCTGGTTTGAGACCTCGACCGTGGACGGCCTCCTGGTGAATGAGTGGTTGAAGAAGGTGGAGACCGCCACGGTGGAAAGGATCGTCGCGGCCGGGCGGCAATCCATGATCGAAGGGCTTGGGGTTCAGGCCACGGCCCGGTTGATCCGCAAAAACGGCGTGGAAGGGACCGTGCCCGGACTGGAGGGATTGGCCCGCACCTTCACCGCGTCGGCATCGAATTACGCCCGGGAAAAGATCGTCACGGAGAAGTTCTCCGATACGGTGAAGGGCTGGAAGCGCATGGCCGTGCTCGACGGCCGCACCTGCATCGCCTGTGGGAGCATGGACGGCAAAACCTACGGCCTGAAAGACCCGAAGCCCGCCTTGCCCGCGCATTGGCGGTGCCGGTGCGTCTATCTGCCCTTGCCCGTGACCTTCCGGGATTTGGGCATTGACATTGACGAATTTGAAGGGGCGGATCGGACCACGGTCAAGCATACCGGCAAGACCGTCCATCACAAGGACGGATCGACCAGCACGAAGTTTAAGGTGGCCGAAGTTGGCAAGGTAGCGCCCGACGCCACCTATCACGCCTGGATGAAGCAGCAGCTTGAAAAAGACCCGGCCTTCGTGCGCCAGGTGTTGGGCAAGACCCGTTTCGAGCTTTTCAAGTCGGGCAAGCTGTCCCTGGAAAAAATGGCCGTTCATGGTAAGATCAAGAAGCTTTCGGAACTGTAACCGCCCCGGCGATGCCCGACCCCCCCCGCCTTCTCCCCGTCTGGGAACTTTTGGGGTCAACCCACCAGGAGTATGCCCAGGCCCGCCCCTGGAAGGCCACCAGGATGAGCAGGGCGGCCTATGAAACCCACATCCTCGACATGCCCCAAGAACAGCTTGCCGAGTTCAGGCTTGTGAATCAGGCGGAAAGGCTTGTGCGGGAGATTTTCCAGGTGGCCGGATGACGGACAGGCCGGGAGGGAACTACCTCATGGAGAGGGAAGGTTACTTCCGGCCGTCCTGACGACGGCGCTTGCCCGGGGATCATGCAGTAGGTGACCACGAGCACGCCCTCGACGATGAGTGTTTATGGCTTGTTTTTTGCAAAATATATATTATTATAAAAATATATAGACAAGATGCCAAAAAACGTCTAGCGAGCCTCAACAAGGGCTGATATGAAAAGGATAGATCTTTCAAGCGAAAAGCTTCGAAACGCAATCATCTATTTTGTGAACAACACCAGATACTTGGGAGTCACAAAACTGATGAAATTGCTATATTTTCTTGATTTTTGCCATTATAAGTCCACAGGTAGATCGGTAACCGGATTGAGTTATTCGGCCTGGGAACGCGGGCCGGTTCCAGTCCAAGTTTGGAATGAACTCAATGCAGGATCAGGAGAGTTACATCTTGATTCTGTGGTTCAAATGCAAAAAGTGCCTGGAAGAAATTTTTATCCCATTACACCTGTTGGGATGTCCCCTGGATTTGATGATGAAGTATTTACTGAACGCGAGTTTTCTCTTTTGAGCCTCATCTCGTCGAAATTTGAAAGGTTCACATCAGAGCAAATGGTGGAGGCCACGCACTTGCCAAACCGTCCGTGGGATATCACCCTGCAAACCAAAGGACAAAACGCCATCATTGATTATGAGATTGTTTTGCAAGGGCGCGAAGATTCCGAAGAAGTCGGATGTATTCGAGACTGGCAAAATAATCGCAAAGAAGTTGAAAGCATTTTAAGCCAGCTATGAACCGCGGGTCTGTGCTATTTTGGCCGAATTTTGAATTTCATGACGGTGGCACGGCCAACAAACTGTTGGTGGTGCTAAACAATGCGGATAACAACGATCACGTATTGTTCTTTAAGACTACATCGCAAAGCAAAGGAAGAGAACGTACACCTGGATGCAACAGCATAAGACAAGAATATTTTTTACTCCCACAGCATGGCGAGTTCCTGGTTGATACATGGATTATCCTAAATGAAGTGTATGCCTATACATTCGCTGATGTACTCAGGATTACTTTAGGTGAAAGAAAATTTGACGTAAAAGGTGTTTTGTCCTCATCAACAGTAGACAATATTCGCGATTGTGCTTTGCTTTGTCTGGATATCGAAAGAAAATGGAAGCGTCTGTTGATGAAGTGAACATCATTCTTGTTTATTTTGTTGCGCCTCCCTACACGACCCCGCCCCGGCGGGGTTTTTTGTTGCCTTCTGGCGGACGGGCCGAAATTTGGGGTTGACGCCAACCACGACACAAGGTAGAAATGATGAAAAGGTTGAAAATATGAGCGCGATCAATATCAAAAACATACCCGAGGAAATCCACCGGCAGGCTAAGGCCGCAGCGGCGATCACTGGCATGTCTCTGCAAGCGTGGATCATTGAAGCGATCAAGGAAAAGCTTGATAGGAGCGGGAAAGATGAAAAAGTCTGAAAAGTGTAATTATAGATTTACGGTCAAAGAAACTGGCGATGGTAAACCCTGGCTTATGCTTGAGCCAATGGATTGTGAATTGTCCATCTTCAAGGATTTGATTGTTGGACTGAAATTGCGAGATGATATGACGATTGAAGAGGCGCAAGAGTTGTCTAAGCGTCTCAATAAAGATGTATCTGGAATCAGTTACACAAGGCTTTAACAAACAGCCCCGGCCGGAAGGTGGCACTTCCGACCAGGGCCTAACCATCAACCTGCATCCAGGAGGTGCAAGTCATGGCTACCGTTCCATCTATCCCCCTTCCCTACCCGTATCAAGTCCTCGCCAGCAATGTGGCCGACATCCTCGCCTGGGACGTTCTAAAGCGCATCTTGGGCCACAATCGGGGTTCCCTCGACGGCCTGCCTCAAGGCCCGGTGCGCCCGTCCGGGGATACGCCGGAAGGCCAGGGGGTGCCCCATGAATAACGAGAAAAGCAAGACCCCTGTGGGCAAGGAACTCGAATACGACATCACCTTTGCCGTGAAGGAACTGGGCGGCGTGAGCGACCGGCTCAGCTTCATTCGGCATGGACTCAAAGACCCTGACGACATCGAGGGGGCCATGGGGGTTCTACATCTGGTCGAGGAACAGCTTGACGGCCTGATCTTAGACATCAAGGACAACATCGAAAAGGTCATCGCGCTTGATGCCCTCGCCACGGGGCAGGGGCTTTTCGTTCCCCGGACCCGGTACGAACAAGAAGCCATCGAAGCTTTGAAGCGGGCACAGGCCGCTGAACCTGATTTTCACTTCGCCAACTTGCCATTGACCGAAGTCATGTGCCGGGCCGTCATCCTTGCTGAGTCCGCGTTCAAGGAACGGTGCAAGAGCGTCCTTGTCAGTGACGATGACGTGGCCGCCGTGGTGGAGGCCGTGAGCGCGGACCAGAAGCCGGAGGGGGCGAACCATGCGAAGTGAAGCAGATATGAACGCCGATTTCGAGAACGCCATCATGCCGCTTGAATCATTCGCAGACATCATGGGCGATATTGCCGGAAATGAGTCTTGTTCCCCTGCAGCCGTTGGTCTTGTCCTCGAAGTCCTGCTCAAAAACGCCCGGCAAACCTTCCAAGGTAAGCTTTTCGGCAAGCCGGAGGAGTCCACGTCATGACCCTGGTGGAGCGCAAAGAGATCACCCGGGCGGCCCTGGCCCTGGAACTTCTGGAAGGCCAGCTTTCGCGACCCTGGCGGACGGAACCAAGCCCGTGCCCGCCCTCAATATCCAGGGGGCGGCCCACCTGATCGGGTTGACCGCCACACGGCTGGGGCAAGTCCTTGACAACCAGGAGGAAGTCTAGGCGTATCCCCCAGGCAGGGGATGATATGGCGGCCTGTTCTCCACGTGGGGACGGGCCGCTTGAAGACTAAATCGTCATGTGTTAATTTATAACGGCTGCCGTGAACTGATATCGGCGGCAAAGGAGGTGGGGCTATGCCCACCTACCAGAGCATCCAGACGGAGATTGCCACATCCGGCGGAACCACCGTAAAGCCTTGCTGGATCGCGCATGCCAAGGAGTTGTGCGGCCTACCAGTGCGCAGCAGGCGCACGGGACCGCGCAAACACCCTTGCCCTGCAAGCGCGTTGCCTCGGATTCTCGGTGCGTTCCGTAGCCTGGGCATGATCTGATCTGGAGTCCCCCCCGAGGGCATCCTCGGAAGGCGGCTCACCTCATGAACAGGGCGGGCCGCTTTTTTCATAGCCTCTTGGCAGGACATTGCCACTTCATTGCCACTTTTAGCGGTTCCCATTGCCACCGCCTGCCGAAAAAGTTCTCTCTCAGTGCCAGACGTTGCCATTTCATTGCCACCATCCCAGGCAATCGTCAGATTTCCCCCTGTCGGCTTACCTGCCGCCCCTGGAGCAACGAAAGCCAGGAAACCGGCCTAGGACAAGGGACGCAGGGCGCGAGGGCTAAAAGGCCGTCCCGTTCCTTCCCAAAAAAGTGGCAATGGAATGGCAATAAAATGAATGAAGAAAAAAATAAGGGGCCAGCCTTTTGAGCTAACCCCTTGAAATTTCTGGTGGGCCATCAAGGACTCGAACCTTGAACCAACGGATTAAGAGTCCGCTGCTCTACCAATTGAGCTAATGGCCCTCGCAAGCGCGAGACGGCGGTTTACCTCCACGACACCTCCTTGTCAAGAATCCCGCCAGGCTTTTTTTCGCAAAAGTCGGCCGCCATGCCCGCAGACTTCAAAATAATCTTGCAATGCCGGGTTGATAGATGCAACATGTGGCGCGCCTGCCCGCCCACGCCACCCCGCATTGCCCGTTTGCCGTTCGCCGCGATCTACGCTATTTTCCTCTTTTTCATTGCGCAAAAGGTCGCCAAACCCCGCCCGGGCGGGGACTACGGATATCCCACATGAGCCAGATTCTAGGCCTGAAATTCCACGATTACGGGCAGATATACTACTTTTCCTCCGGACCCTACGTGGTCCGGCCCGGGGACCACGTCCTGGTCAAGACCGAACAGGGACTGGGCATGGCCCAGGTGGCCGACATCCCGGAGGCCGCGCCCAGGGAGATTCCCGCAGACGACATCAAGCCCATCTACCGGCTGGCCAACGACGAGGACCTGGAGGCCGCCGGAGAGAACGCGGCCCTGGCCCGCGAGGCCTACCGCTACTGCCGCGAGTGCATCCGCACCCGCGACCTGGACATGAAGCTCGTGGACGTGGAGATCTTCCATGACCGGGGCAAGATCATCTTTTATTTCACCGCCCCGGGCCGCATCGACTTTCGCGAGCTGGTCAAGGATCTGGTCAAAAACTACCACACCCGCATCGAGCTGCGGCAGATCGGCGTGCGCCACGAGACCCAGATGCTGGGGGCCATCGGCAACTGCGGCCAGATCTGCTGCTGCCGCCGCTTCATGCGCAAGTTCGCCCCGGTGACCATCAAGATGGCCAAGGAACAGAACCTGTTCCTCAACCCCACCAAGATTTCCGGCATGTGCGGCAGGCTTTTGTGCTGCCTCAACTTCGAGCAGGGCAATTACGACGCCTTCCAGCGCAAATGCCCCAAGGTCGGCAAGCGGCTGGAGACCAGCCTGGGGGCCGTGAAGATCCTGCGCACGAATCTTTTTCGCGAGACCGTGTCCGTTTTGACCGAACACGGCGAGGAAAAGGAGCTGACCCTGCCCGAATGGCAGGAGATATCCCAGGGCCAGCCCGCCTCCCCGCCTGAGGCCGGCGGCGGCCAGCGGCCCATGGCCGAAGACTACCTGGCCTTCCCCTACACCGGGGACATGTCGCCTCCCGCCCCGGACCAGGCGGCCAAAAACGCCCCCGCCCGCCCAAAAAACGTCCCCTCGCGCCAGGAACGGCCCGATCCGCGCGGCAAGCGCCCCCCCAAAAAGCGGTTCACGCCCCGCAATAACGAGGCCGCCCCCGCAAACCGCCCCGCCCAGGAGCAACGCCAGGCCCCGCGCAAACACAAACCCCGGGAGACTTCCGAGTGAGCCGCTTTTTCATCTCAACGCCCATATATTACGTCAACGCCAAACCGCATCTGGGCCATGCCTACACCACCATCGTGGCCGATTGCGCCGCCCGGTTCCACCGGCTTATGGGCGACGAGGTCTATTTCCTGACCGGCGTCGACGAGCACGGCGACAAGATCGTCGAGGCCGCGACCAAGGCCGGGCAGACCCCGGCCCTGTACACCGACGCCATAAGCGCCCTGTTTCGGGATCTGTGGCCCGAACTTGGCGTCGAATATACGCGCTTTATCCGCACCACGGAAAAGGAGCACATCGCCGTGGTCCAGGCCGCCCTGCAAAAGGTCTATGACCAGGGCGACATCTATTTCGGCGACTACGGCGGCCACTACTGCTTCGGCTGCGAGCGTTTCCTCACGGAAAAAGAGCTGGTGGACGGCCTGTGCCCGGACCACAAGACCAAACCGGACTACATCGCGGAGAAAAACTACTTCTTCCGCATGTCCAAATACCAGGACCGCCTCCTGGCCCATATCCGCGAGAACCCGGACTTCATCCGCCCGTCCCAGTATCGCAACGAGGTGGTGAGCCTCCTGGAGAGCGGCGCCCTGGAGGACCTGTGCATCTCCCGGCCCACCTCCCGGCTGACCTGGGGCGTGCCCCTGCCCTTTGACCACAACTACGTGACCTACGTCTGGTTCGACGCCCTGATCAACTACGTCACCGCCCTGGGCTGGCCAGAAGGCGGCGACTTCGCGAAATTCTGGCCCACGGCCCAGCATCTGGTGGCCAAGGACATCTTAAAGCCCCACGCCATCTTCTGGCCCACCATGCTCATGGCCCTTGGCGTCGAGCCCTACCGGCATTTGAACGTCCACGGCTACTGGCTGGTGCGCGACACCAAGATGTCCAAATCGCTTGGCAATGTGGTGGAGCCACGGGCCATGGCCGAGGCCTTCGGGGTCTCGGGCATGCGCTATTTTCTTTTGCGCGAGATGACCTTCGGCCACGACGCCAGCTTTTCCGAGGAGTCCATGGTGGCCCGCTACAACGCCGACCTGGCCAACGACCTGGGCAACCTCGTGAACCGGGTGCTGGCCATGGCCCACAGGTATTTCGAGGGCGTTTTGCCTGACCCGGCCCAGGCGGAGTTCTCCGAGGCCGACCGGGAGCTGGCCGCCCTGGCCATCAACGCCGCTGCGGGCTGGCGCGACATGTTCTCCGTCATGCGCTTCTCCAAGGGCCTGGAGGCCTTATGGGAACTGGTACGGGCCTTGAACAAGCACGTGGACGCCTCCGCCCCCTGGACGCTTTTCAAGGAAGGCCGCACGCAACGGCTCTCGGCCGTGCTGCACGCCACCCTGGCGGGCATGCGCAAGACGGCGCTGCTCCTGTGGCCGGTCATGCCCGAGGCCTCCGAAAAGATCCTTTTGCAGCTCGGCTGTCCGTTTGTCCTGTCCGACACGGTCCTCGCCCGCGAATTCGACGAGATGGTCATGCTTGCGGCCGGGACCCGGGTGGAGGCGGCCACGCCCCTTTTCCCGCGCAAGGACTCCCCGGCCCCGCCGGACATCCCCACGGCCAAGGTTCCCAAGGCGGCCCGGCCCGCCAAGGCCGCGCCGGACAAGTCCGCCCGGGCGGCCCAGGGGCAGGCCGCGCCTGAGGCTTCGGCCGCCGTGGGCGCCGGGGGCGCCGGGGCCGCCCTGCCCGCCCTTCCCGAGATTGAGTTCGCGGACTTCCAAAAACTCGACCTGCGCCTGGGCACGGTGGTGGCGGTTGAGCCCGTGCCCGACGCGGACCGGCTGTTTCTGGTGGCCGTGGACCTGGGAGAGATGACCCCGCGCCAGGTGGTGGCCGGACTGGCGGAATTTTTCGCCCCTGCCGACCTCATGGGCCGCCAGGTGGTGGTGGTGGCCAACTTAAAGCCCCGCAAACTGCGCGGCTACGTCTCCCACGGCATGGTCCTGGCCGTGCGCACCGAAGGCGGCATGGAGCTGCTCACGCCATCGGGTCCCGTCGTTCCAGGCTCAAAAGTTTCGTAATCCCAAGGGAAATCAGCATGTCAGGGCGGTCACGCGTCGTTTTCCGGCGCGGACCGCCCTTGACGTTTTTGTCTTTTTTGGATTGATTTGCACAAGGCTCGCCCCGCCGGGGGCGGGTTGGATAGTTCCATGGCCCGCGATGAAGCCTTCCGGCAGGCCGCCCCCTCGCCCCTCCCTGACGGCGGCCAAACCCCATTGAAAGGACTCACCCCCATGAATTCCCTGCATCTGCGCATCATCGCCACCGCAACGGCCGGGCTGCTCCTGGTGGTCATCCTTGGCGCGAGCCTGTGCGCCTGGCGTCTGGACGGCATCGAGGAGCAGGCCCTGCGCGCCCATCTGGACGGTCTGCCCTTCGTGCTCCTGACGACCGGGCTGGGGGCGGCGCTCGTGGCGATCGGACTTCTGATCGTGGTGCTGCGCATGACCCTGTTTGGCCCGCTTAAGTCCCTGGCGGACTTTGCGGCCAAGATCGCGGCGGGCGACCTGTCGACCACGGTGTCCGGCCGTTTCACGGGCCGTCTGGAGACGCTTAAGACCGGCATCATGGAGATGGTTGAAAAGCTCAAGACCGAGTCCCGGACTGCGGCGGCAAGGGCCGACGAGGCCCACCATCTGGCCGGGCAGGCGCACGAGGCCGTGTCCCTGGCCGAACGGGCGCACAAAAAGGATGAGACCCGGCGCCTGGGCATGCTCGGGGCCGGGGAAACCCTGGAAAGCGTGGCCGGGGCCATCAAAAACGCCGCCGCCGATCTGGGCCGCGAGGCCCAGGGCGTCAGCCGGGGGGCCGAAGAGCAGACGGATCTCGTGGACCAGACCGCCGCAGCCATGGACGGCATGCTTGGGACCATTCAGGGCGTGGCCCGGGGGGCGGAAGAGGCCGCCCAGGCCGCGGCCGAGGCCCGGGGCATGGCCCAAAGCGGGGCCCAGGTGGTGGACCGCTCCGTGGCGGCCATCGGCACGGTGAGTCGGCTTGCCGCCTCCCTGTCCTCAGGCATGGCCGAACTTGGCCAGCAGGCCGAATCCATCGGCCAGGTCATGACCATGATCTCCGACATCGCCGACCAGACCAACCTTTTGGCCTTAAACGCCGCCATCGAGGCCGCCCGGGCCGGAGACGCCGGACGCGGCTTCGCGGTTGTGGCCGACGAGGTCAGAAAGCTGGCCGAAAAGACCATGCAGGCCACAAGCCAGGTGGGCGAGGTCATCGCGGCCATCCAAAACGGGGCGCGGGGCAACGTCAAAAGCGTGGAGGAGGCGGCCAAGGCGGTGGAGGCGGCCACGGGGCTGGCCGGGGAGTCCCGCGAGGCCCTGCGCGAGATCGTGAGCCTGTCCGACGCGGCCTCGGACAGGGTGCGGGCCATCTCCCGGGCGGCGGAAGAGGAGGTGGCGGCCGGAGAAGGCATAAAAAACGCCATCGACCGCATCCGCGACGTCTCGGCCGGAACCGCCGAGGGCATGCTGCGCTCAACCCAGACCATCGAGAAGCTCGGCGGCGAGATCGAGGAGCTCATCAAGCTCAACGGCGTGTTCAAGCTCATCGGCCAGGGCACGGCCCAGGACGCCGTGGAGGAGGCCGCCGTGCAACCGGACATGGCGGGCCTTCGGCCCGAGTCCATGGAACGGCTCATGCGCGCCATGATTTCGCGTTTCGACTTTTTCGAGCTGATCTACGCCACGGACGCCTCGGGCGTGCAAGTGACCGAAAATATCGCCCCGGCGACGTTCCGGTCCGCGAGCGCAGGCCCGGTCAAGGGCAAAAGCTGGTCCGCGCGGCCCTGGTTCACCGGGGCCATGCGAAACGGCGACACCCACATCTCGCCCATCTATCTCTCCGAGGCCTCGGGGGAATACTGCCTGACCATCTCCACGCCCATTCTCCGCGAAGGCCGTATCCAGGGGGTCCTGGCGGCGGACATCAAGATCTTCGGGGCCGGGACGGCCGGGAAATCCAGGCCGCACACGGCCCGTCAGCTCTCATCGTCGTCTTTGCGGTCTTTGCCGTAGAGCCAGAAATCGATGGGGTTTTTCTCGCCGGGACGGCGCGTGGCGGCGTTTTTCGAGCGCTGGTTGAAATAGGCCAGGACGGCGAACCCCAGGGCGATAAAGACAAGCAAAAAGACCGTGGTGCTCATGGCGTTTCTCCGGGAGAAGCGGGACGCCGCTGGGACCGACAGGACGTCGTCTCCGGCCTGGGCGGCCTTCTCCCGCCTGTCTCTTCCCGCACATCCCCGCTGGCGTCAAGTTCCTGGGGGCGAGGTTCATGCCGTCCTCGTGCGACTCGATTTTTTCGTAAGTCCAAGAAAAACGCAAAAACATGTTGAAAGACTGTGGGCCATGTGGCATAGGCCATCTGCCATAAGCGACGAGATCAGGAAAGTGTTTTCCATTTTTACAATACGGTAAATATGCCATTGTGGCGAATGTAGTCGTAGCCCGGCGTGGCAGGTCTTCACAGCCATTTTCCGATCCATCTCCAGGCGGCCCTGCATCTCACGCGTTCCTTCCGCAGCGAATCGTTATTCCACGAGGTCGGTCATGTTCAAAAAAAGCATCAGTTCGGTTCTCATCCTGACGGTATCCGCTTCGGTTCTGGCGGGCATCCTGGCCCTGGTGGTCTACGTCTCCTCGTCCTCGCACGACATGGCCCTGAGCATGCAACAACAGGCCATCACCCAGTCGGCGGACATGATCAAACGCTCTTTGGAATCGTATGTTGCGGACGTCAAGGCCACAACGAAGATGCTGGCCAGCCAACAGGCCATTCTTGAGGCGTTCACGGGGTCTGCGGGACGGGCCGACGAGCGTCTGAGGACCTACATGGACGGCTACCGCGACTCCATGCAGGCCATGTTCCTTTTCGACGACAAGGGGAAAATCCTGGCGGGATATAATTCCAGCCTGGATAACTTGGCCGGACAAAGCCGGGCTGACAAGGATTATGTGCAGGCCGTCATGGCCGGGTCCGATCTGTACATCACCAAAAAGGTGTTTGGCGCGACCACGGACGCCACACAACTGGTCTTCGCCGTGGCCACCGCAGTCAAGGGCGCCGACGGCAAACGCCTGGGCGGTCTGGCCGTAGTCCCCAAGTGGTCCGTCGTCTCGGGAAAATACCTGGACCACCTGCGCTTCGGGGCCCGCGGCTACGGCTTCATCATCGACGACAAGGGCGTCATCATCGCCCATGCCGTGGACAAAGCGCTTCTGCTCAAAGACCTCTCGGCCGAAAGATTCATCCAGGACGCCATGCGCATCAAAAACGGCGTGGTGGAATACGACTGGAAGGGCGAGGACAAGTTCATGTCCGTGACCACCATGCCCGACACCGGCTGGACCATCTGCATGAGCGCCTACGCCTCGGAAATGACCGAGACCGCCACCACCCAGCGCAACGTGCTGCTTTTGGTGGGCGGCCTTATCATCGTAGCCGTGGTATTCATCATCTCCCTGTCCCTGCGCGCCCTGGTGACCAGGCCCCTGTCGGGCATCCAGGCCTTCACCAAACGCATCGCGGACCAGGACTACACGGCCGAACTCGCCGGGAATTTCCGCATGGAGATGGGCGACCTCGCAGGAAACATCCGGGGCATGGTGGCCGAGATCAAAAACAGGCTGGGGTTCTCCCAGGGCATGCTCGACGCCATGACCATCTCGTGCATCGTGTCCGATCCGAACGGCAAAATCGTCTTCGTCAACCAGCCGGTCATCGACTTCCTGGAGCATGGCGGCAAGCCCGCCGACTACCTGGGCATGTCCGTGAGCCGCTTTTTTTACGGCGAGGAAGGCCATACCACCATCACCGAAAAGGCCATCACCGAACGCAGGCCCATCCGCAACGTCCAGGTGGAGGTGCCCACCCGCAAGGGCAATACCGTCCATACCCAGATCGACGCCGCGCCGCTCTACGACCTCGACGGCAAGCTCATCGCCGGGTTCGCCCTGTTTATGGACCTGACCGAAATCAAGAAGCAGCAGGCGCTCATCGCCGCCCAAAACGAGATGATCGCCGACGCCGCCCGACAGGCCAGCGACGTCGCCGACCTCATGGCCTCGGCCGCGGCCCAGCTTTCGGCCCAGATCGAGGAGTCGAGCAAGGGCTCCGAGGTGCAGCGCCAACGCGTCTCGGAAACGGCCACGGCCGTGGAGGAGATGAACGCCACGGTGCTTGAGGTGGCCAAAAACGCCTCCATGGCCGCCGAGCGCTCCGAAATGGCCAGCCGCAAGGCCAAGGGCGGCGCGGACGTCGTCACCCAGGTGGTGGCGGCCATCGGAACCGTGCAGCGCGAGGCACTGGGCCTGAAGGAGAACATGGGCGCGCTTGGCCGCCAGGCCGAGGACATCGGCAAGATCATGGGCGTCATCAGCGATATCGCCGACCAGACCAACCTTTTGGCCTTAAACGCCGCCATCGAGGCCGCCAGGGCCGGGGACGCCGGGCGCGGCTTCGCCGTGGTGGCCGACGAGGTCAGAAAGCTGGCGGAAAAAACCATGACCGCCACCAAGGAAGTGGGCGAGGCCATCGGCGGCATCCAAAGCGGGGCCAGGGAGACCGTGCTCCGCGTGGAGGCGGCGGTCTCCGCCGTGGGACAGGCCACGGCCCTGTCGGAAAAATCCGGCGAGGCCCTGCACGAGATCGTCGAGCTGGTGGACAACGCCGGGGATCAGGTGCGCTCCATCGCCACGGCCTCGGAGGAGCAGTCCGCCGCCAGCGAGGAGATCAACCGCTCGGTGACCGAGATCAACACCATCGCGGCGGACATGGCCGACGGCATGGAACAGTCGGCCAAGGCCGTGAACGATCTGGCCGCCCAGGCCCAGACCCTAAACGACCTCATCGCCAACCTGCAAAGCAGCGACGCGGCCCGGCCCGGCCAAAAGGCCCTGGCCTGACGCCTCGCCGCCCTCTGAGACCATACGGGGATCGCGCCGGACGCGGTCCCCGTTTTTTTTTCGACGCGACGCACGCCGTGACGGGGCGTCTGGCGGGTTTGCCTTTGGGCCTTTTTGCGGCTATTGGCAAAAGCCGCATCCCCGGCCTGGGTCATGCCTGTCACAGGGCGTAAGAGGCGACGGCAGGGCCGCGACGCGACAGGATTTCATCCCCTCACCATGCAACGCCAAGGAGGCCCCATGCGGGTGCTTGTGGTCGGATCCGGAGGCCGGGAACACGCGCTGGCCGTCAAACTCAGGCAGAGCCCGGGGGTGACGGAGCTTTTCATCGCCCCGGGCAACGGCGGCACGGCCGAGGTCGGCCGCAACGTGCCCATCGCCGACTCCGACGTGGCGGGGCTGGTGGCCTTCGCCCGGGAGTCCGGGACAGGACTCGTGGTGGTCGGGCCGGAACTGCCCCTGACGCTTGGGCTGTCCGACGCCATGGCCGAGGCGGGCATCCCCTGCTTCGGGCCGGACCGCTTCGCCGCCGGACTCGAAGGCAGCAAGGTCTTCGCCAAGGAGATCATGCGCGCCGCAGGGGCGCCCACGGCGGATTTCAAGGTCTTCACCGATGTGGATGCGGCCTGCGCCTATCTGGACCAGGCAGGTGCGCCGGTGGTGGTCAAGGCCGACGGTCTGGCCGCCGGAAAGGGCGTGGTGGTGGCCAGGACGGTCGAGGAGGCCAAGGCTGCGGCCCACGACATGCTGGTGAAAAAGATTTTCGGCCCGGCCGGGGAGACAATCATCGTGGAGGAGGCGCTTTCGGGCGAGGAGGCCTCGTTTCTGGCCTTTTGCGACGGCGAGCGCTGCGTGCCCATGACCGCCTGCCAGGACCACAAGGCCGCCTACGACGGCGACACAGGCCCCAACACCGGCGGCATGGGGGCCTATTGCCCGGCTTCGGTCCTGCCCGAGTCCGAATACGGCCGCATGGCCGAGCTGGTCATGGTCCCCGTCCTGCGCGCCATGGCCCAGCGCGGCCACCCCTTCAAAGGCATTTTGTACGCCGGGCTCATGATGACCGCAGACGGCCCCAAGGTCCTTGAATACAACGTGCGCTTCGGTGATCCGGAGTGCCAGCCGCTTCTCATGCGCCTGCGCGGCGATCTGGCCGAGATCATGCTGGCCTGCGCCGCCGGGCGCCTCAACGAGGCCATGGTGAGCTGGTCGCGCAAAAGCGCCGTGTGCGTGGTCATGGCCGCCGGGGGCTATCCGGGGAGCTACGGCAAGGGCATGGAGATCACGGGCCTTGACGCGGCCCAGGCCGACCCGGAGGTGACGGTGTTCCAGGCCGGGACGCGGCGCGAGGGCGATAAGCTCGTGACCTCGGGAGGCCGGGTGCTGGGGGTCACGGCCCTGGGGGCGGACCTGTCGCAGGCCCGGGACAAGGCCTATGCGGCGGTGGCCGAAATCCGGTTCGACACGGCTTTTTGGCGCACGGACATCGGCGCCAAGGGGCTGTCGAGGGAGGCGAAATGATGTGCAAGGTGGCGATATTTATGGGCAGCATCTCCGATGAGGACACCCTGCGCCCCTGCGCCGAGGTGCTTTCGGCCAACGGCGTGCCCTTCACCTTCACCGTGACCTCGGCCCACCGCACCCCGGAGCGCACCAGACGTCTGGTGACGGAGCTGGAGGCGGCCGGGTGCCAGGTGTTCATCTGCGCCGCCGGCATGGCCGCGCATCTGGCCGGGGCGGTGGCCGCGTCCACCATCCGGCCGGTGATCGGGGTGCCGGTCACGGCCTCGGCCCTGGGAGGCATGGACGCGCTTTTGTCCACGGTGCAGATGCCGCCGGGATTTCCCGTGGCCACGGTGGCCCTGGACGCCGCCGGGGCGCGCAACGCGGCCTGGCTGGCCATTTCCATCCTGGCCCTTTCGGACCCGGCCTTGGCTGCGAGTCTCCACGCCGCCCGGGAAGGCTTCGTGGCCTCGGTGGAGAAGGCCGCCGCCGACCTGGAATCCCGCACGGCCGCCGGGGCCTCGAAAACGTGAGCCTGCGCAGCGCACGCTATACTGCGTGAAGGACCTCGCGCCGTCCGCCGCCTGCCGTCGTCTTTTCTCGCGACGCCCGCCGGACAGGCCGGGCGCATAAGAAAAGCCCGGACGTGCGTCCGGGCTTGGAGATGGGCGCCCGCCTGGCCAGGCCGCCGGGCCTTGGCCTAGGCGATGCGGCGGGCGGTCTGCGTGCCTCGGCTGGGAAGGCCGCGCCGCACGCGTTCCCCGCGCGACTGGGCCATGAGGCGTGAGGACACGCCACCTAGGCGGTCTTCTTGATCCGCTTCTCCCACAGCCGCATATCCTTCATCTTCTTGCGGCGCTCGCGCTGCAATTCCTTGCACACCAGGGGCATGTTCTTGGGGTAGCCCCACTTGGCCCGATACTCGTCCGGGGTCAGGCCGAACTTGGCCAGATGCTTCTTGGTCAGGATCTTAAACGACTTTCCCGACTCCAGGCAGATGATGCTTTTCTCCCGCACGGCCTTTTTGGGATCGGTAGCGCTCGCCGCACCGGCATCGACCGCAGGAAGCGTCCCCTCGGCGATGGCCCGGATGCTTTCCGCGAGGCGGCGAACCATGGAGGTGATCTCCTCCTCGGTCATATTCCGCACGCTGGCCTGGGCTCTTACGATTTCCAGAGCTTCTTTCAGATAATCATCCATTGCCGTCTCCTCTCGTAAAAAGTCAAAAACCTCTTCTTCAACTCACGCGTAAAAATCCCCTACTGCTTCTCGACCGCTTTTTCAATATGCCACACGGGGAAAATCGTAATCCAAGATCGGTTTCTTCCTCTTCAACATGGCGAACCTGGGCGCTTGTGAAATGTTGCTCGAATTCCGATTTCGCCGCAGACACTGTGTCGCCCGAAACATGCCCCGACAGTTTCTCCCCCTGTTCGTTTCGTACAGAGTCCCCCAGGCGCCCCGCCGTGCTGCGCAATCTCCCGCCAGCGTGCTACGCGACGAAGCGCATCAGGCAGCGCAGGCGCACCGGCCAGCCATGCCTGACCCGGCTGGTCAGGGCATTGCGCCGCCGGTTCCCAGGCCGCCCCGAAGCGTCTCCCCGCGTGGGCAGCATCGGGATCGGCGCATCCACAGGCACCTTCTACAAGTCAAAAATAGTGACGTATTTGAAAGAGATGCAGGCACGTTTTTCCGGCGGCCGCCACACGGCGGCGCCCCCGTCGCGCCGACCATGCCCAGCCGGGGAGCGCCCGAGGCCAGGGCTTTGGGCGGATAAAAAAAAGGAGACGGGGGTGAGGGAAGCCCCGTCTCCAAGTACAACGTACGCCTGGCGGGCGAGATCCGAGGGCATGGGATCTCACACGCCCGACGCGCCCCGAAGCTACAAACCGGGGGGAGGGCCGTGTCTGTCGAAAAGTCCCATGGACCTTCCGGAGGGCGATACGGCTGGGAAATAGGCGCCCTGCCCAAAGCGGCACTGCATGCCGGAGAGCAGGTCGAATTTCGAGGCGCTGTCCACGCCCGCCACGATCACGTCCATCAGCAGGTTGTCCCCAAAGGAACATACGCTTCTGAGCCTGTCCGCGATCCCCGGGAGAGGCTGCGGGGCGTGATGCGCCTCATGCCCCACCCGCAGGAAGTCGGCGGGCATCATTTCCAGGAAACGGAACGGCAGGCTCTCGATATCGTAGAAATCGACCCCGAGTTTGAAGCCCAGGCGTTTGAGCTCCAAAAAGGCGTGCAGCGAGGTCATGGGGTCGTCTTGCAGATCGTCGCAGTCGAAGAGCAGGACCAGCCGGGCGGGATCAATGTCCTGCTCGGCCACAAGTCTGGCCGCGATGTCTGCGGCCCGGGCCATGTCCCGGCCCCCCCGGGGGGCGCCCACGGCGGCCATGAGCAGTCCGGGCGTCTCGTCCTGGCGCGACCACTGGGCATATTCCCGGCACACCGAGGCCAAAACCGAAAGCGGCAATCCCTTCCCGGCCATGCGGCCAGGCAGGCAGCCCGCCAGATGGTTGGCGAACGGGGCATAGACGGGATGGCGCACCGTCCCGGCCACCTCGTCCCAGGCCGGGGCCGCGCTTACCGCAGCCACATGCCCGGACTCCAGGTCCACCACGGGGCGGCAGGACACGGGAAATCCGAGAAACAGGCCATGGGCCTCGCCCTTGGCGCGAACGCCCGGGGCAGCCGGGCAGGGGGTGGAGTGTGGGGTGGCGGAGGCGAGGGTATGTAGGGGCATACCCGGACATTATCAAAAAACGGACCAGAATGGCCACACAGCTAATTTACTAAAACAACTGAACTTTTATCAACATGGCACGTCCGTCTCCCGGGAGTCGTCCCCCAAAGGGAACGTCTCCGTCCTTTTTTCAGGACAAAATCCTCTTCCCGGGACGAATCAGAAACCGCCCGAGCGCCGCAGCATCTCCCATATCCCGGCCAAAAGGCGCATACGGGCATCGCTTGGGATGCTCAAGGTCATAAGGGCCAGAAAAACCGCAAAGCTCCCATACACCATCGTGTCGAACACCGGCAGCACGTACTTGCGCATGACACCCTCCCGGGGAAGTATTTTCCCCATGCCACGACATGAGCAACAACCGTTCCCGGCGTTTTTGCCGCGCCGCACCGGCCGCCGCAGGGCATGGACCTTCCCCGGGCTTGGTGGTAAGCGCCCCGGACCATGGACCACGAGCGGACTTTTTATCTGCGCACCCTGGGGTGCAAGGTCAACGCCTACGACGCCCAGGCCCTGCGCGAGGCCCTGACCGCCAGGGGATATGCCGAGACGGACGCCCCGGAGACGGCCGGACTCATCGTGATCAGCACCTGCGCCGTCACCGCCCGGGCCGCCTCGGAATCCCGGCGCCTTGCCGCCGCCATGCGCCGCGAACACCCGCAGGCGGAAATCATTGCCGCCGGATGCGCCGTGCGGGCCGTGCCGGAGCTTTTTTCCGGCCTGTGCGGCGTCGCCGCCGCCCCGGTCATCGCCACCCTGGCCGACAGCCTGCCCCTGCCGTCCATGGCGGCGCCCTCCCCGGCCGCGTGCGGCGGCATCTCGGACTTTCCCCGCTCCCGGGCCGTGATCAAGGTCCAGGACGGCTGTTCGCACGGCTGCGCCTACTGCATCGTGCCCCGGGCCAGGGGGGCCTCGCGCTCCCGGACGGTTTACGACGTCGCTTCCGAGGCCGTGCGTCTGGCCGGGGCTGGGTTCCGGGAGCTCGTCCTAAGCGGCATAAACCTCGGCCACTACGGCCGCGACCTGCCGGGCGCCCCTGATTTCTGGGACCTGCTGGCCGCTGTCGCCAGCGCCCTGGACGCGGCCCGCCCCGGCCGGGTCCGGCTGCGCCTAAGCTCCCTTGATCCGGGCATGCTCGGCGCAAAGGCCCTGGACGTCCTGGCCGCCGCGCCCGCCGTCTGCCCCCATCTGCACGTCTCCCTGCAAAGCGCCGATCCCGGGGTGCTCGCCGCCATGCGCCGGGGCCACTACCGGGCACAAGACATCGCCGACTTCGTGGCGAACATGCGCCGCCTCTGGCCGGTCATGGCCCTGGGGGCGGACATTCTGACCGGTTTTCCGGGCGAATCCGATGCGGCCTTCGCCGCCACCCTGGATTTTTGTCGCGAACTGCCCCTGACCTACGCCCACGTCTTTCCCTACTCCCGGCGTCCCGGCGCCCCGGCCGCCGCCCTGCCCGGCCAGATCGCCGCCGACGTCAAAAAGGAGCGCGCCCGCCTCCTGCGCGAGCTGGCCCGGGACAAAAAGGCCGCCTTCGCCCGGCGCGTGGCCGCCCTGGCGCGCGTGAGCTTCGTGGCCGAACGGTCCCGGCCCGCCCGGGGGGTGTGCGAATATTACCTGGAGTGCCGCCTGGACGGCCCCGGGCAGGCGGACATCCGGCCCCGGCAGCTGGTTGCGGCCATGCCCGTGGGAGTTACCGGCCCGGACGGCGCGGACATCCTGGCCCGCCGTGACGCCGAAGACAGCCCGAAGGCGGCCCGGCCATGAGCATCCCCGGCGATCCAGGCCCGGCCATGGCCGTGCTGTCGGTGCTCTCGGCCCGCATGGAGGCGCTTTGGCCGGACATCCTTGGGCGGGTCACGGCGCTTTTCGGCCCGCCGGTCCATGTGTCGGACGCACTGCCCTTCGACTTCACCGCCTATTACGACGCCGAACTCGGCACGCCCATCGTCCGCCGCATGCTGGGCTTTTCCCAGCTTACGCCCCAGGACGCCCTGGCCGACATCAAGCTCGCCACCAACGCCCTGGAGGGTGTGTTCGCCCGGGCCGACGGCCGCCGCCGGGTCAACCTGGACCCCGGGCTTCTCACCCAGGAGCGCCTGGTCCTGGCCACGGGCAAAAACTTCGGGCACCGCATCTACCTGCGCTGCGGCATTTTCGCCGACCTGACCCTTGTCTTTCGCAAAGGCTCCTGGCACATCCTGCCCTGGACGTTCCCCGACTACCGCTCCCCGGCCCTTCTGGCCGAACTGACCACGCTGCGCGGCCTGTTCCGCCAACTTCTGGACGCCTCCGGGACGCCGACGGGGCCGCACCCAAACCCTCATAAGGATATGACGCAATGCCCAAAAGCATGACCGGCTACGGCCGAAGCCGCCTGGAAAACGACGCCTTCACCCAGACCTGGGAGATTCGCGGCATCAACAGCCGCTTCCTGGACCTCAAGTGGCGGCTGCCGCTTTTTCTGCGCTGCCGCGAGACGGCGCTGGAAAAGGTGGTGCGTGAATACGCCACCCGGGGGCGCATCGAGATCCACCTGCATTTCCAGTCCCCGCGCCCCGAGATCCAGCACATCTCCTTAAACCGTCCCGTGGCGATGGCCATGCTCGACCAGTTGGCCGCCCTGGCCGCCCAGGCCAATGCGCCGTTTTCTCCGGACGTCAGCCGCCTTCTGTCCGTCCCCGCCCTGTGGCAGGAGGATCTGGAAGAACCCGATCCGGATCTGGTGGCGGCCCTGTCCCAGGGGCTGCGCACGGCGCTGGCGGATTTCTCCCAGTCCCGGGCCAAGGAAGGCGCCTGCCTGGCCAGGGACATCCTGGACCGGCTGACGCGCATGGACGCGTGGTGCGCCGATCTCGCCCGGCTGGCCCCGGGGATCAAGGAGGAGCGGACCGAGGCGCTCTTGACGCGCATCCGGGCGGTCCTGGACAAGGCCGGGACCGAGGCCTCCGAGGAGCGGCTGCTGCAGGAGACCGCCATCCTGGCCGACCGGCTGGACGTGTCCGAGGAGCTGACCCGGTTGGCCGAACACCTCAAACGGCTGCGCAGACACCTCACCGACGGCGGCGAGATGGGCAAAAAGCTCGACTTCCTCATCCAGGAGACCTTCCGGGAGATCAACACCTGCGGCAACAAGGCCCAGAGCCTGGACGTCAGCCGCCTGGTGGTGGACTTCAAGGCCGAACTGGAAAAGTGCCGCGAACAGGTGCAAAATATCGAATAATCCGGCCCTCGGGCCGATCCGGAGCCTGTCGCCATGGCCAGAAACACCCTGCTCAACATCGGGTTCGGCAACTTCGTGGTGGCCTCCCGCGTGGTGGCCATCGTCAGCCCTGCCTCGTCCCCCATGCGCCGCCTGCGCGAGGACGCCAGGGCCGAAAACCGCCTCGTGGACGCCACCCAGGGCCGCAAGACCCGCTCCATCATCATCACCGACTCCAACCATGTGGTGCTCTCGGGCATCCAGGCCGAGACCATCGGCCAACGCTTCATCCAGGAGGACGCCCCTGATGTCGAATAAACGGCTGGGATTTTTGTTCGTGGTCTGCGCCCCCTCCGGCGCGGGCAAGTCCACCCTGCTGTCGGCCCTTCGCCGCGAGTTCCCGGAGCTGACGTTTTCCGTGTCCGCCACCACCCGCGCCCCACGGCCCGGGGAGGCGGACGGCCGCGACTACCACTTCCTGTCCGAGGTGGAATTTTCGCGGCTTCGCGACACCGGGCATTTCGCGGAATGGGCCAGGGTGCACGGCAACTTCTACGGCACGCCCATGCGCCCGGTGGTCGATCTGCTGGCCTCAGGGAAAGACGTCCTGTTCGACATCGATGTGGCCGGGGCCGACCAGTTGCGCCAGGTCTTCACGGAAGGGGCCTACGTGTTCATCCTGCCGCCCTCGCGCCAGGAGCTGGCCAGACGCCTGTCCGGCCGGGGCACGGAATCCCCCGAGGTCGTGGCGAAAAGGCTGGCCAACGCCGCCGGGGAGATCGCCCAGGCCGGGCGCTTCGACTATCTGGTGGTCAACGACGACCTGGAGGCGGCCCTGGACCGGCTGCGCGCCGTCTATCTGGCCGAACGCAGCCGGACACGCCTGCATCCCGGCCTGGTGGAGGCCCTTCTGGCCCAGTTCCAGTGAGGCGCCCGTCCCGGGACGGCAGGATGCAACGGGTGCGTGGCCACTGGTAAAAAGTCCTTCCAACCGGGACTCTTTTCATCTACATAGAGTGTCAGGCATCCTCATACAAGTACTGACGGACGCGAGGGGATCAGAGCCATGCCCGACAAAGACCAACCTTTCGCGGACACCAGACCCGACGCCGAGAAGCACCAGCACCCCGGCAAGCAGCACGACCGGATCAAAGGCGTCTTCTCCACCCAGGCCATCCAGCGCGTGGGCACCGGCACCACCACCCGCAAGACCATCCAGAAGATGTATTGGTTCGTGGAGGAGCTTGAGGACAAGTTTCTCGAGATTCAGCCCCTCAACAAAAACTACGTGCCCTCAGGCCCCAAGCGCAAGATCACCGTGGAGGAACTGCTTGAGAAGTTCTCCCCTGAGCCTGAATTCTATGTCTCCACCGTCTACCCCAGGATGCGCGAGCTGAACATGACCATCGTCAAGGGGGAGAAGCACCGCAGCAAGGGGGAGATATTCAGCGCCGAACTGGAATTCGGACAGGCGCTGGTCGTGGACGAGGAAAACGTCCGGGCCAACTTCGGCCTGGGGCTCACCTATCTGGACCGGGGCGAGGCCAACAAGGCCCAGGACATCTTCGAGCGTCTGGTGCGCCTGGACGCCGCCTTCGACAAGCAGCACAAGCACCTTTTCAACGAGTTCGGCATCAACCTGCGCAAGAACAAGATGCTCGACCAGGCCCTGGACTATTACAAACGGGCCGAGGACCTGACCCAGACCGACGAAAACCTGCACTACAACATCGCCCGGGCCTTTTTTGAAAAAAACGACGTCGCCAACTGTTTCGAATACCTCAAAAAAGCCCTGGCCATCAATCCTGAACTGTCCGCCGCCCGGAAGTTCATCACCTATCTCGTGGACAAAAATTTCCTGGCCGCCGACGTCGCTGCGGCCATTACCGCCGGCGCGGCCCCTGGCATGACGCCCGACGCCTCCCCGCCGGACGCGGGGCCCGTCAGCGAACCCCCTGCGTAACCCCGTTTCCCGCAAGCATCCTTGCTGGAGGGAGCATGAACCATGATCGCGGCCAAGGCTTTCTCCTGGAGCTGCCCGCTCTGCGCCTGGAACTGCCCTTCTCGCCCATCCTCCTAAACAAGCTGTTCACCCAGACCTCGGACGGCGTCATGGCCCCCCTGGACGACATCGCCGACACCATCTCCCGGGACCAGGGGCTGACGGCCAAGGTCCTGACCATGGCCAACTCCGCCTTCTACGGCCTGCAATCCGAGGTCCGCACCGTACACCGCGCCGTCACCGTACTCGGCCTAAACGAGATCCGGACCCTCATCCTGGCCCTGGGCATGCGCCATATCGCCGCGTCCTGTCCCCTGCCCGCAGACTTCGACATAGGCGCCTACTTCGAACACCAGCTGGCCGTGGGGCTGGCCGCCAAGGAACTGGGCCCCGCCCTCGGCGCGCCAGACGCCGACAACCTCTTCACCGCAGGCGTCCTGCACGACCTGGGCAAGCTCATAACCGCCCAGCAGCGCCCCGGCGACTGGCAGGCCATCGTGGCCATGGCCGCCGCCGACTCCCTGCCCTTCCATCAGGCCGAAGACCGCTACTGGGGCCTGGACCACGGCCTCATCGGGTCCATGATCCTCAAGTCCTGGAACCTGCCGGACGAACTCACCGAGCCCGTCAACTGGCACCACGCGCCCACCCATTCCCCGACCCACAAGCGCGACGCCCTGGCGCTTTGCACCGCCGACGCCATCATCCACTCCCTGGACGACCCGCATCAGCCGCAGGCCGCGCCCTGGCAGCAGATCCTTATGAAATTCAACCTGTCCATCGACTCCACCCTGGAAAACATCCAGGCCACCCTGGCCTCGCGCCCGCCCAACCTGTTCGCCGCCGCCGCGTAGGCCCATCCTATTCATCAAGCAGCAGGAGCGGCAGGCAACCCTGGGCCGCCGTTCCTGCCTCCCTGGGAATGGCCAGAAAGGCGTGCCGGTCGCCTTCATGGGTCAGGCCGCTCCCCACGATGCTGCCGGACTCGTTGATGGCCAGGGCCGTCTCCAGGCGGAGAAAGGGGTTTTCCCCCGCGACGCGCGAGGCCAGGGCCACCATGACGCCGGATACGTAGAGAAAGGCCTCGTCCACGCCTGAGGCCGTTCTGGCCTGCCCCACGATCCACCCCGAGTCGTTTATCCCGTATGCGGCGCTTCGGTCGCCGCCGAGGGCGCCGAGGTCGTGCATGATTCCGTCATCCTCACGCAAAAAGGCGTGGGCCGGGCCGACGTAGGGGTTCGTGAAATAGGCGTATCCCACGACCAGCCCGGCGGCGTTTATGGCCGTGGCGCGGGTGTCGTATCCGGCGTCCGGATCGGGTGCGAAGGCCGTCATGGTCCCTGTCCCGGAAAAGGTGAACCCCCTATTCAGGGAGGAATTCGCGATGACCGGGGGCTGGTTGTAGAGAAATTCCGCGCTTCCCACGATGCGCCCGGCGGCGTTGATCGCCATGGCCGCGCTTTTCCTCCACTCCCAGGTTGCCCCGGGCGGCAGGTCCGAGGGCAACGGGTCCGGCGGCAGTCCCAGATCGACAAGCCCGCCTCCTTCATACGAGAAGGCCCGCGTCCCCGAGGCCGTGGAGGCGCTGCCCACGATCTTTCCGGCATTGTTGACGCCTGTGGCCTGGCTCATGTCGCCCCCGGCGAGAAGCCCCAGGTCGGTCATCACGCCTGCCTGCACCACGACGGCGTGTAATAATCCCATGGAGTTTACGTAGGAGCGGCCGACGATGACGCCTGCATCGTTGACGCCTGCGGCGTAGCTGTTGGTTCCGCCGGGCAGGGTCCCCAGATCGGTCATGCTCCCGCCGACGTACGAAAAGGCGTGGATCGCTCCCGTGTCCGTCCCGGACCAGCCCACCACCTGTCCCAGGGAGTTGACGGCCGTGGCCTGGCTTTCGCTGTTCTCGCCGCCGAGGACTCCCAGATCCGAGATGGCGAACGTCGGAGGCGCGGCAAGCGCCTGGCCGTCTGGAGGCATGGCGCACAGGGACAGGAGACAGATCAGGGGGAGCACGGCGCTCACGGCCTTGGGCCTGAAGAGACTGGATACGATGCGTCGGACCATGTCCTGCCTCCTGGGCAATGGGATACAATCCGGATATGAAAAACAGAACTCAACACCTTTTCCATCTTTACTCATTGCATAAAACCATATTCATGCCACGCTGTCAAAGCGTTGTTTCGATTTTATCAAAACAGTATGGAATTTATGATGGATTTCTGATTACCAATGAATCACTACTGCTAAGTAGTGCATAAATTAATCTTTTCCCATCCATCATTATTTTCATAATGCTACGCAACCCGGCCGGACGAAACAGGCCTGCTCCACTCCCGCCTCCGGGTTTCCGGGTTGCAATTCCCGAGCGGGTTGGCGATGGTGGCGGCATGAAACTTTGGACGCACAAGCAGTGGGCATTTCGCAGCGGCGAGAACGGCGGCGGCGATGACAGCGGCGGCCTGATGGGCGAGCGGCTGGGCGTATCCGGCCTTTTGGTGGAGCTTATGCGCGGCCGTGGGCTGACGACCGTGGCGGAGATGGACGTCTACTTATCGCCGGGGCTGCGGCATCTGATGTCGCCCGGGGAGATACCGGGCCTCACGCAGGCGGCCGAGGTGGTGGCGGCGGGGCTTGCGGCGGGCAAGAAGCCCGCCGTATGGGGCGACTACGATGTGGACGGCGTCACCGGGACGGCGTTGTTGCTGGATTTCTTCAGGAAACGAGACATAGCGGCCGCGTGGCATGTGCCCAACCGGATGACCGAGGGCTACGGCCTGAACGTGGCCGGGGTGGAGGCCCTGGCCCGGGAGGGCGTGGGGCTTTTGGTGACGGTTGACTGCGGCATCACCAACGTGGCCGAGGTGGCGCGGGCCAGGGAGCTGGGCATGACCGTGGTGGTGACGGACCACCATCTGCCCGGGCCGGTATTGCCGCCTGCGGATGCGGTATGCGACCCCAAATTGGCGGAGAATGCGGGGAGCGATCTGGCCGGGGTGGGCGTGGCGTTTTTTCTGGCGGCGGCGCTCAACCGGCTTTTGCCCGGGGCGCCGTGCGACGTGCGCGCGCTGCTTGATCTGGTGGCCATGGGCACGTTGGCCGACGTGGTGCCGCTGCGGGGCCAGAACCGGATACTGGCGAAAAACGGGCTTTTGGTGCTGGGCGAGGCCAGGCGTCCCGGGGTGCGCGCCCTGCGCGAGGTCTGCGGCCACGCGCCGGGTTCGCCCATCGGTTCGGGACAGGTGGTCTACGGTCTGGCCCCGCGCATCAACGCCGCCGGGCGCATGGGCCAGGCGCAGGCCGCGCTGGATATGCTTTTGGCGAAAGATATGGAGACGGCCCGCCCCCTGGCGGTCTTTCTGGACCAGGAGAACGCCGCCCGCCGTCAGGAGGAGGACCGCATCCTTGAGGAGGCCAGGACCCAGGCCGAGGGGTTTACGGCGCAGGCCGCGCTGACGCTTTACGCCCCAGGCTGGCATTCCGGGATCATCGGCATCGTGGCCTCGCGCATCGTGGAGGCCGCCCACAAGCCCACGCTGATCCTGACCGAGGAAAACGGCGGCCTCAAGGGTTCGGGGCGCAGCATCTCCGGGCTCGACCTGCACGAGGCCCTGACCGAGATCGCGGATCTGTTCTGCAAGTTCGGCGGCCATAGGCAGGCGGCGGGCTTCTCCCTGGCTGGCGACGACGTGGCGGCCTTGCGGGAGCGTTTCGAGGCGGCGGTGGTGCGGCGCATCGGGGCCGACCCCATCCCGCCGGTCATCAAAATCGACGCCGAATTGGGATTTGGCCGCATCGACGCCGGTCTGGTGCGGGAGATCGAGCTTATGCAGCCGTTTGGTCCGGGCAATCCCGAGCCGCTTTTCGCCTCGCCGCCGGTTGCGGCCGTATCGCGGCGGACCTTCGGCGGCGGCGGCGACAACGTGGTGGTGTCGTTTCGCGACGAGGCGGCCGGGCTGACCCTGCGGGGCAAGGGCTGGCGCATGGCGGCCCAGATCGGCGAGGCCATGGTGGGCCGAAGCGTCAGGGTGGCCTTTACGCCGCGCCTGGACGCCTACGACGGCCTGCCCCGGATCGAACTGCGCCTCAAGGACTTGAAAGACGCCTGACGCTGACCGCGCACAGCGGCATGCATCACCCAAATAAACTACATCATTTCAGAATCTTGCCAATATACCCCCGCCCTTGTTCAGGAGGTTTGCCTGCAAGGGCGTTTCATTTTCTCACTTTCATAGTTCAATTTTTTTAACCGTAAAAAAATTTTTACCCGCGTCAAAAAAACCGTCATTTTCCCTTGCCAACCCATCCGGCCCAGGTTTAGAAGGAAGCCACGCATCCTCGGAAGAGTTCTTTTGTTTTCGAACCCGATGGATGCAGGCATTGGCGACCGGCACGAATCCGTAACTTTGGAGGAAGGATTATGAGACGTTTGACCCTTGCTTTGGCGGCCATTTTGCTCCTGGGCTGCTTCGCCAGCGCCCAGGCGGCCACCGAAGTGAAGATGACTGGTGATTTCCGTGTTTATGGCAACTGGTGGAGCGGCAAAAACTTCACTGGATGGTCGAATCAGAATTGGGACGGGACCGCTGCCGGCACCCGCACCGAAGACAGCTTCGGCGTCAACCAGCGCTTCCGCCTGCGCACCGACTTTGTGGCCAACGAGGCCCTGAAGTTCCGCTTGGGCATCCGCGTGAACAACACCTACTGGGGCAATGGCTACCTGACGACCGACAATCAGGGCAACAACGTCGCCATCCAGGTCTACCAGGCCTACCTGCAGTTCAAGTGGCCGGACACCGACATTGAGTTCACCGTCGGCAAGCAGTCCCTGGCCCTGCCCCAGAGCGGCTACTTCGACGGCGGCCTGGTCTTCGACTCCGAAGCCGCCGCCCTGGTGATCAC